>OFMV01000195.1_pt1 | contig 56942 bp, 53 predicted proteins | sample 1541881 | NCBI WGS metagenome assembly OFMV01 (sample SAMN04209220, study PRJEB22552) | human gut metagenome | biome: gut; material: feces | host: Homo sapiens | place: USA: Oklahoma
TGAACATCTGGCAGAGTGCAGCATTTCCATGAATATCATGTCGAAGGATACGAAGGATTTTAGGATATAACGAGTGCAAGTGAGAAGAATGCATTTATGCATTCGGCGAACGATGAATGTCAATCATGTGCCATTTTTGCACATGATATGATAATCGTGAAGTTGAGGTAGTGTATTATGAAAAATTGTAAAATGGCATTCACAATCGGTTTGGTGTTTGCAGTAATGATGTTGGTTGCAGCCTGCACAGACAGCAACAAATCAGACAATCATATATTTGATCATGAAAGTTTGGATGTTGATGAATATGTGTATCCGTCTGATTTTGATCTTGGAGATGATTTAAAGGGCACAAATTCAGAATCTGATGCAGGATTTGAAGAATTATCAGCAATGATCGGAACGTATCATTATACTTCCGATTATGGAACAGGTCGATTAATGATTGAAGCGACAGAGGATGGCATTGATATTTCTGATTATGAATCGGAGGACACCTATAGATTTCTGGCAAATGAAACAAATGTAAAAAATGAAGAGGAAAACAAAGTATATCTGGAATACCCGGCACAGGTGTATGAAGATGATACGGTTATTTTTGAGTATTACATTTTAGAAAAAGCTAGTGATGGAATTGATGTGTATTATAGTCCATCTTCTTTTGACGAAGCTGAATTATTGTACCATGCTGTCAGGGAAAACTAAAAGAGGATTGCGAGATATCATATGATAGGTTATATTCTATTCAAATCAATTTTAACAAAATCAATTTGAATAAAAATAAACTAAATTTGCAGAAAGGTGATTTCTATGTTTATTGGCAGAGAAAGAGAGTTAGCATCCTTAAAAGAATTCTATGAAAAAGACAGAATTGGCATGATCGTTATCTATGGGCGTAGACGTATCGGAAAGTCTACGCTTATTACGGAATTTGTGAAAGATAAAAAAACGATATTTTACACAGCAACAAAAGTTGGAAAACATAGGAACTTAGAATTGTTTTCAAGACAGGTACTGGATGTGCTGATGCCAGGAGTGGAAAACATCAGTTTTAATACGACAGAGGCGGTTTTTGATTTTATCGACAAAAATATTGGTGACGAGAAGCTGGTACTTGTCATAGATGAACTGCCGTATTGGGCAGAAAAAGATGATGCCCTTTTATCCATATTACAGAAATATATCGATACAGTCTGGAATAATAAAAAACTAAAGATCATTTTATGCGGTTCTTCACTCAGTTTCATGGAGCAGAAAGTGCTGAGTGAAAAAAGTCCATTGTTTGGAAGACGTGATTCGCAGATGAAACTGGAAGCGTTTAATTATCTGGATTCAGCAAAATTTGTTTCGGACTATTCGAATGAGGATAAAGCAATTTGTTATGGAATTACCGGAGGCGTTGCAAAGTATTTGTCAATGATCGATCCGGCAAAGAGCATGGATGAAAATATTATAAGACTTTTTTTTCAGACAGATGGATACTTATATGATGAGACAAGAAATTTACTGACACAGGAATTTGCAGATGTATCGGTTGTAAATAACATTGTCGAGCAGATTGCATCAGGCGGGAATACGCTTAATACGATTGCGGGAAAAATTGGAGAGAAAGAACAGACAGTATTATATTCACTGGACAAATTGATCAGTGTTGGCCTGATTGAAAAAAAGAAGTGCATTACAGATGAGAAGAATAAAAAGAAAACGCAGTATGTTCTAAAAGATTATATGTTTAAATTCTGGTATGAGTTCATTCCCAAGGCTACCAGCGTGATCGAGATGGGACAGGGAGAGATTTATTATAAAAAGGCCGTAAAACCGGTTTTACATTCTTTTATGGGTTCTGTGTTTGAAGAAATGTGCAGGTACTATACTTTGATGAAAGGCATCATGGGCGAATATGGCTGTTTTATTACATCAGTAGGCACCTGGTGGGGAGCGGAGAATGTAAGAGATAAGAATGGTGAGATAAGATCACAGTCTGCCGATATAGATGTTGTTGCATTATCCGAGACAGATAAAAAGGCGGTTGTTGGAGAGTGCAAGTTCAAGAATGAAAAGATTGACAAGGGGATTTATGAAACTTTGATCAGAAGAGGAAAACTGATCAATGCAAAATATGAGGTTACGAAGTATATTTTCTTTTCGTTGTCTGGATATACGGACTGGTTTGCGGAATTGGCGGATGAGGATGTTTTGCTGCTTACATTGGATTCACTTTATGAATGAGACAGAAGACAACATTGACATCAAGGTCGATTATAAGCTGGAAGTCAATTATGAACATCTGGCAGAGTGCAGCATTTCCATGAATATCATGTCGAAGGATACGAAGAATTTTAGAATTTGAGTTTATAAGAGCCATCCACAGCGGATGGCTCTTATTCATAAAAATAGAATGTTCGCAGTGCATATTTTTTATTCAAATCAATTTTAACAAAATCAATTTGAATAAATGAGTTTTACAAGGATGGTGTAGATGGGTATATATCGTTTGTGGGGCATTTTATCCGGGTGGAAGACTCGCCGCCATATGTCTGGACACAGGAGAAGAGTATTATTCCGCACCGGCAGTAATTTAAAAGAGTCAAAAGAGTGATATTGACGAGTCAGTTCAGTTATAGAGATGATGAAAGAAAATGATTAATATAAAGATACACCAGAAGAGAGGTGGACATAAATTACACTGTCACAGAGAGGAGAAAATGTATGAAAAAAAGAATTCTAGCAGCTATACTTACTTTGTCTATGGTTGTGTCCATGACAGCATGCGGAAATTCAGATGCAGGAGGATCAAAGGATTCAGCTAAAAATAACGGTAATGGGGATGAACCATATACAGTTACCATGGTTCTGAATGGAAGCACACAGCCGGATGAAGAAAGAATCGAACAAAAAATCAATGAGATTCTTGAACCGGAACTTAATGCGAATCTTGATATTGTTGTGCTGCCGTGGGCAAGTGCAAGCCAGCAGTTACAGCTTATGTTATCAGGGGATGAAAAAATTGATGTCTTTTATACCCAGGCAACCAATGCAGTGCAGTATATGAATGCAGGACAGATTGTAGACATGTCTGAACTGATTGATAAATATGGAACAAATATCAAACAGATTTATGGAGAGGATATAGCTAAGATCAATCAGGTCGAAGGCTTTGTATATGGCGTGCCAAATCAGATTGAACGAGGAAGTATTCCTGCCATATTTATGAGAAAAGATCTGGTGGAAAAGTACAATATTGATACAACACAGATTAAAGAACCAAAAGATCTGGAAAGTGTTTTTGAGACAGTAAAAGCGGGAGAGCCGGATATGACAATGTTATATTCGAGCAGTGAGAATGATGCACCGGCTACAAGATTATTCCGTGGAGATACTCTGTCAGATAACAATTATCTTGGTGTACTCATGGATCAGACGAACAGCACAAAAGTAGAAAACTTCTTTGCGACAGACTGGTTTAAAGATACAACTACCATGCTGCATAACTGGTATCAGAAGGGATATATCAGCCAGGATGCAGGAACTAACACAGAGAACTGGAGAACAGTATGCAAGGCCGGAAATTTATTTTCACTGTTTTTTTCTTATCATCCTGGAACACCGGTAGAATTTGAAAGCTCCACCGGCTATGATTTTGAGATCGTGCCATTTTATAATGAACCGATCATAAATAGCTCATCCTATAATGGTGTTACATTCTCAATTGCCCAGAATTCAGAAAATCCGGAGAAAACAATGGAAGTACTGGATTATATCTACGGAAGTTCAGAGATCATGAATCTTTTAAACTGGGGTGAACAGGATAAAGACTATGTGATAGAAGATGCTGATAATGGCATTATCAATTTCCCGGAAGGAATCACTTCTGATAATGCAGGCTATAACTTAAATCTTGGATGGGAATTGCCAAATCAGTTTATTGCTTATAAATGGACTGGCTCAGATCCACAATTATGGGAAAAAATGGAAGAATTTAACGGTTCTGCAAAGAGCTCCAAAGCAGTAGGATTTTTATTTGACAGCAGTAATTATTCAAGTGAGATCGCAGCTCTTTCCAATATTGTAAAACAATACAGCGGAGCACTTTACAGCGGTTCCGGAGATCCAGATGAACTTATTCCGGAATTGTTAGAAGCATTAGATGATGCGGGAATCAATGAAGTGATCCAGGCAAAACAGGAACAGTTAGATGCTTTTCTTGCAGCAAAATAATTAGGTTCAGAAGGAAAGTCCCACAGATACAACGTGGGACTTTTTTATAAAAGGAGAAACTTATGAAGAAGAAAAAGAACAAAGTTAAGGAATATCTGCCGCTCTATCTGATGATGCTTCCGGGATTATTATATCTGCTGATCAATAATTATCTTCCGATGACAGGTATTATACTTGCTTTCAAAAAGTTGAATTTTTCAAAAGGAATTTTGGCAAGCCCGTGGGCAGGACTGGATAATTTTAAATTTTTGTTCTCGTCAAAAGATGCCTGGATTATTACAAGAAATACATTGCTATATAATATAGCTTTTATTCTTGTCAATATGGTCGTTGGAATTGCAATCGCAATTTTAATCTGTGAGGTTAAGAACACAAAAATGAAAAAAATATACCAGAGTGCTATATTATTGCCATTTTTGATGTCGATGGTCATTTTAAGCTATATTGTGTATGCACTTTTAAGTGCTGAAAATGGTCTTGTAAACAATACGATCCTGCCATTACTGCATATAGATCCGATCCAGTGGTATCAGAAACCAAAATACTGGCCGGCGATTCTTATCATTGCAAACTGCTGGAAAGGAGTGGGATACGGATGTCTGATTTATATTGCATCTCTGATCGGTATTGATCCGACTTATTATGAGGCAGCAAGACTGGATGGAGCTACAAAGTGGCAGGAAATCACAAAAATCACATTGCCATGCCTGGTACCGACAATCATTACGCTGTTATTATTGAGCATTGGAAGAATCTTCTATTCTGATTTTGGATTATTTTATCAGGTTCCGATGAACTCCGGTGTGTTGTTCCCAACAACAAACGTAATTGATACGTATGTATATCGTGCGTTGATCGAACAGGGAAATATCAGTATGTCATCCGCAGCGGGTGTATACCAGTCATTAGTAGGTTTTGTCATTGTCATGTTAAGTAACTGGATCGTTAGACGTGTAGATAAAGACAGAGCATTGTTTTAGGAGGAGAGTCCATTATGACAAATTCAAAAAAAACAAAGAGATACCAGTTTTGGATCAATCTGATACTGATAGTGATGACATTGACTATTATTTTACCATTTTTGCTGGTATTTATTTCATCCATCACGGATGAAACAGTGTTGATCCGGAATGGATATTCCTTTTTCCCGGAAAAAATAAGCTTTTATGCATATCAGTATATTATCAGACAGGGAGAGAAAATACTCCGTGCGTATGGCGTTACAATTCTTATTACAGTAGTAGGTACCTTTTTTAATCTGATGTTTTCAGCATTACTGGCATATCCGCTGTCTGTGAAGACATTGCCTTATAGAAGGCAGATTACTTTTTTTGTATTTTTTACAATGTTATTTAATGGCGGTTTAGTACCTACATATCTAATGTATGTAAATTATTTTCATATAAAAAATACAATATGGGCACTGATAATTCCTAATTTGTTGCTGAGTGCGAACAATGTGCTGATGATACGGAGCTATTTTATGACAAGTATTCCGGAAGCATTGTATGAAGCGGCAAAAATTGATGGCGCAGGACATACAAAAATCTTTTTTCAGATTACGTTTCCACTTGGCAAACCTATCCTTGTAACCATGGGATTATTTTCGGCACTGGCATATTGGAATGACTGGACAAATGGTTTATACTATTTATCAGGAAATCAGGGACAGAAATTATATAGTATCCAGAATCTTTTGAATCAGATGATCACTGATATCCAGTATCTTGCAAGCGGTAAGGTTGCCGGAAATATAGGGGCAGAAGTTGCAAAACTTCCGACAACGTCCATAAGGATGGCAATTGCTTTTATAGCAATGCTTCCATTATTTATCATTTATCCGTTTTTACAGAAATATTTCGCAGAGGGTATTACGCTAGGGGCAGTAAAAGGTTAAAGGAATATCATGGCGTTTGGAAAAAAGATGAATTTAAAAAGACGAAAAAAGAAATCTTTAGCACAACAGAGTAAGCAAATATTAATTTTAATGACAGTCATTCTGGTAATTATTCTGGGAGGATGCACTTATGTTTTAAACAAAACAAGTGGGCAGATTTACGAACAGATGAGCCAGATGGCACAGTTGTATGCACAGGAGCTTGACAATCGTTTTTTGAGGATCAGCCGGAATCTTTTTTCTACGATCATGGATACCAATGAGACAAATTCCACGTTCTGGGGAAATGTAAATCTGATGAAGAATGGGGATTATTCGGAGTATGCGATCGGAAAACTCAGAGAAGAATATTTTTCTTCGGCATGGGAATATGGAACGGAATACAGGATTTTTTTATACACACATGATACGGATAAATTATATCAGCTTTCCCTGTCTTCGGACGGAAATTACACAATGTCATCTGATATTGCAGCATCTATCCGTGAACAGATAGACAAATTAGATGAAAAGACATATGCAGTGAAGCGGAAGTGGGATGTTTTGGAGTGCGATAATGAGGTATATATCTGTAAAATTGCACAAAAAAATGGAATTGCATTAGGATGCATTGTAAATGTAAAAAGTATCTTAGAACCATTCTCAAAGCTTTCGTTGGGAAAGCATGGATATGTAAGCCTTGTCGATCAGAATGAGGTCTGTATAGGTATGTTAGACCAGAGCGGAATCATATCAGAGCCGCAAAGTATGAATACCAAAAATACTTATACGATCCGTCAGGGATTATCCAGAGCACCCTTTGAGATCAGGATCGGGATTTCTTTAGGCGGTGTCTTAAGCCTGATGGCGGGAAGTCTGCTCGGAATGACAGTATTGATCTTTATGATTCTTATTATGAGTGGGATATCGCTATTTCATGTGTATTCCAATATTATGAAACCGCTTAAAGTGTTCACACAAAACCTTCAGCAATATGATGAGGGTGGATATATGCTGAACATGACGGAAGGAAATCTGCTTGAATTAGAGCAGATTGATGGAAAATTCCGTACAATGATCCATCAGATCCGCAAATTGAAGATCACGCTATATGAACGGGAATTAGAGAAACAGAAAATTGAGATGGATTATCTGAAAATGCAGATCCGGCCGCATTTTTATTTGAATTGCCTGAACTTTATTTACAGCATGATCGACTTTGGCGATTATGAACACGCAAGGGCAATGACAAAAATCACTTCGGATTATCTTTCATATATTTTTCGGAATACAACGGACAGAGTTCCGGTTTTAGCGGAATCAAAGCATTGTGAAGATTATTTAAAAATCCTGCTGCTGAGGTATCCGGATAAGTTTACCTATTATATTGAAGTTCATGATGAAGTGGCAGATGCGGAGATATTTCCATTCTTAATACAGGTTTATGTTGAAAATGCTGCAAAACAGGCATTGATGGCAGATGAAAAAATGCTGATCTCAGTTACGGTATATCCTGAGGACAGGGACGATGAAAAATACGTTAATATTTTTATCTCGGATACGGGAAAGGGATTTCCGGACGAAATATTATGTAAACTACAAAATGGACAAAACATTTCTGACAATGGAAAACATATCGGTATTTGGAACTGTATGAGGCGGTTTCAGTATTATTATGGGGATCAGGGAGAGATCCATTTCAGCAATAGTCCATTAGGTGGTGCCGTTGTGGATATTCATGTTCCATATAAAATCGGAAGGAGCGATACACAGGAATGAAATTATTGCTGGTGGATGATGAACGTTATGTGATTGAAAGTATAAAGAAAAATATCTGCTGGGAGCGGACAGGTATTACTGAGATTTATACAGCATTTACAATGAAACAGGCGCAGGAAATTATAACAGCTGTTAAAATGGACATTATTATCAGTGATATTGTGATGCCTGCTGCAACAGGATTTGATCTGGTGCAATGGGTGAGGGAGCAGAATTTCAGGATACAGGTTATTTTTTTGACCAGTTATGCGGAATTTGACTATGCAAGACGTGCGATACAGCTGGAAAGCGTTGAATATCTGCTAAAACCAATTGATTTTGAAAAACTGGAAGAAGCATTAAAAAAAGCAGAACAGGCAGTGCTTCAGGAAAAACATATCGAAAAACTTACAGAAGCGAGTGAGCAGTGGGAAAAAGACCGGACAATCCTGCAAAAGGATATCTGGAGAAATTTATTGAGCGGTAACATGACACAAAACCAGTTCTGCGAATCCGCAAAAAGGATGGATCTGTATCAGGATGGATTGATATATTTTAAACTGATCTGCTTTTATATGGATCATAAAGCGGAAGAGACACAAAAGTGGGAACCTTCCACCATCGAATTTGTCATGCAAAATGTGTTGACGGAGTTATTTAATTCCTTTTATGCCAGAGTGGACACCGTATTTTGTGAAAACGAATGTCGATACTGGGTGGTTCTGTCAACGGATAAAATGCCGGAGGAAGGAGAAAAAATAAGGGAAAAAGATCTGCTCAATCATTTTGTGCAATGGATGACAGATCATGTACATTCCTATTTTTGGTGTGGAGCGGGAACTTGGAGTGGATTTTCTGAAGTGACCGCACAGGCTGACGATTTGCAGAAGATGCGTGAAAGCAGTCTGTCGGTATGGAATGAGGTTATATATCTGTATGAGTTCCAGCCAAGTGGAACAGTCTATAAAAATCCGGAGCTGGATACATGGAAAACCCTTTTGGCAGGGGAGGAAGTGGAAGCAGTCATAGCAAGCATACGCAGTTATCTGGAGACAGTCAGGAAGAATGAGATGATCACACGGCAGTTTTTGCTGTCATTAAGGACGGATGTTACACAGATGGTGTATGTATGGCTGTCAGAGATGGGGATTTATGCCAATGCACTTTTTTCAGATAAAGAGAGTGAGAATTACATGCTTGGCGCTGTAAATGGATTTAACGAAATGATGGAGTATGTAGAAAATTTGATGCGGAAAGCGGTTGGATATAAATTATATATCACAAAAGAAGACTCTGTCGCAGATCAGATATGTACATATATTGACAGTCATTTCAGGGAAGAGATACACAGAGATGAACTGGCAGAATTAGTCTATTTGAATACAGACTATATGTCTCGGATGTTCAAAAAAGAAAAGGGAGTATCTATAAGCAATTATATATTGCAGAAAAGGGTAGACGAAGCAAAAAAACTTTTGTGTGGCAGCAGTATTCCAATCAATACGGTTTCATTACATATTGGATATAGTAATTTTTCCTATTTTACAAAAATGTTTAAGGAGAATACAGGATTGACACCACTGGAATATAGAAGGAAATTTGGAGAGGAAACACACGTATGACAGAACAGAAATTAACAGAACTTTTGAGAGACATGTCTCTGGAAGAAAAAGTAAATCAGATGAGTCAGGTGACAGGAGGATTTTTTAATGGTGAAATCGTTGTCACAGGTCCTATGGCGGATAAGGGATTTACAGAAGACAATGTAAATCTTGCAGGATCAGTCATCGGATCCATGGGCGCTGAAACCCTGAAAAGTATACAAAAAAACTATATGGAAAAGCATCCGCACCATATTCCATTACTGTTTATGCTAGATGTCATAAATGGTTATAAGACGGTGTTTCCAATTCCGCTTGCGCAGGGAGCTTCCTTTGAACCGGAATTGTCAGAACAGTGTGCATCTGTGGCAGCAAAGGAGGCTTCGGTCAGCGGACTTCATGTGACATTTGCACCTATGACAGATCTGGTAAGAGATGCAAGGTGGGGACGTGTCATGGAATCAACGGGAGAAGATCCTTACCTGAACAGTCTATTCTGTGCAGCAATGGTGCGTGGATTTCAGGGAAACAGCCTGAAAGATAACTATGCAATTGCAGCATGTGTCAAACATTTTGCAGGATATGGTGCACCGACAGCAGGGAGAGATTATAATACGGTAGAACTTTCAGAACATACATTCAGAGAGTTCTATCTGCCATCGTATCAGGCGGGAATAGATGCAGGTGCAGCTCTTGTTATGACATCTTTTAATACAGTTAACGGAATCCCGGCAACCGGAAATAAAAAGTTGATGCGGGACATTTTAAGAGAGCAGATGAAGTTCGATGGTGTACTTATATCAGACTGGGCAGCCATCGAGGAGACCATTTATCACGGATATTGTGCAGACAGAGAAGAAGCAGCAGTGCGTGCAGTGGAAGCAGGCGTAGATATTGACATGATGACAGGAATTTACAGTGAAAATCTGTGTCAGATGGTCAGGGATGGAAAAATAAGAGAAGAGCTTATAGATGAGGCATGTCTTCGTATTCTGCGGCTTAAAAATAAGCTGGGACTCTTTGAGAATCCATATAAAGATGCAGATCAGAAAAAAGAAAAGGAATATATTTTATGTGAGGAGCACCGGAATCTGGCGAGAGAAGCTGCAAAGAAATCTTTTGTTTTGTTGAAAAATGAGGAACATATGCTGCCTTTAGAGCAACAGAAAAAGATTGCCTTTATTGGTCCGTATGTAGATAACAGAAACCTGCTTGGAGCATGGTCGTTTATCGCAGATGCAAAAGATGTTATGACGCTGCATGAGGCAGTACAGGAACAGTACGTTTCAGAAAACAGTACATTTTGCCAGGGATCACCAATGTTAGGGGCGGATGTATGTCTGGAAGGATTTGGAGAACAACAGCAGCAATCCTATACTAAGGAGCAGGAGGAACATATGCTGCAAGAGGCGGTACAGGCAGCAGAAGAGGCAGATATCGTAGTACTTGCAATAGGAGAAGACCGTTTACAGTCGGGTGAAGCAACCAGTAACGCAAATATCAGAATCCCTGAGGTACAGGAAGCATTGCTTGATAGAATTGCGGAAGTCAATCAAAATATTGTAGTGGTTTTATTTTCAGGACGCCCGTTAGACATACGTGAAATAAACAAAAAGGCAAAAGCCATCCTTCAGGTGTGGCTGCCTGGAACAGAAGGAGCGAGGGCAATTGCGGACACTTTATTTGGAAAATATAATCCAAGCGGAAAACTGCCGATGAGTTTTCCATACTGTGTAGGACAGGTACCGGTACATTATAATGAATATTCAACAGGACGCCCACATGTAGAAGGCAAAGATAAAGACAGATTCCGCTCGAAATATCTGGATATTCCAAATGAGCCATTGTATCCATTTGGATACGGTCTGAGTTACACAACATTTGAGGTATCAGATATTCATTTGGATCGGACATGGATGGATACATCGGGACAGATCGAAGCGGAGGTAACTGTAAAAAATACAGGAAACTGCACGGGAACAGAAACCCTGCAGCTTTATATCCATGATATTGCGGCTTCTGTAGTGCGTCCGGTCAGAGAATTGAAAGATTTTAAGAAGGTTACGCTTCGTCCGGGAGAGGAAAAGAAGGTAGTCTTTACCATAACAGAAGAGCAGCTTCTTTTTTTGACGGAGAATGGAATCTATGAGAGCGAAGCAGGAGAATTCGAAATATTTATCGGAAAAGATAGTTTGACAGATAATAAAGCTTCCTTTGTATTGAAGAAATAAGGAAGAAGTGAAAAAAGGCTTCCAACCCCTCCGGGCTGGAAGCCTTACCTGTCCATTCTTATTTTTTCTTAGATTTCTTAGCAGCCTTCTCTTCATCGAGGGCTTTCTTCTCTTTCTGAAGTTCCTTGTTAGTACTCTCAGCTTTTCTCTTTAACTTGGTTCTCCAGCTTACTTTGCCTTCCGGTTTCTCTAATGGACCGCGGACACCGGTAACTTTCGTGATATAAATACCACTTACTGTAGCTTTGACTTCTTTTTTCACAGGGATCATATCAAAACATGCATCATCAGCGATCAGAGTCATAACCTTTGGTCCGACCTTAGCCTTTACGATCGGAAGCTTGGAACGGCGCATAAGCTTTGGTGTCTGGTCAATGACTGCCTGTGGCAGACCGGACTGGTTCAGACGCATTCTCTTCTTATCAATAATCAACATGGTAACAGTCTGTGCAGTTGCAGCAAGCTGTGCATCCTGCTCGTCTTTTCTCTTCTGAGCTTTCTTTCCGAGGAAATATAAAGCAATTGTTGCAGCAATAAGCACTGCTAAAATAACTAATAATACAATTGTTACTGGACTCACAACGAAAATCCTCCCTAATTTCAAATTCGTGTTTTATTGTAGCATTGATTTTTGGAAAAAGCAATGTGATTTTGGGGAAATACCTTTTATTTTAGGGAAAATTGTGATATGTTATAAAAGTTAGACGGCAGACTCCGTCTTTTGGATTTCCGGCAGAAAAGCCGGAAAAGGAAATGAGGAAAAGAAAGGTAAGATTAAATGAAAAAGAGAGTGTTAGCACTTTTATTGTGTGTATCCACAGCGATCAGCATGACAGGATGCGGCAGCAAAGGTGAATCAGTTGAGGCAACGGAAGCAGTAGAGAACACCGAAAGCACAGAAGAGGTGCCGGCAGTTCCGCTTGCACAATATGATCTGAAGGGATCGGATTATGTGACATTGTGTGACTACAGTGCAATTCCGGTTACGATTTCAGGAGATTATGATGTCACAGATCAGGATGTGCTTGATTATGTGGAAAAGATTTTTACACAGGGCGGACCTTTTTATACGGCTGATCCGGACAAGACAACAGTGGAAGAGGGCGACATTGTAAACGTAGACTATGTCGGAAAATTAGACGGTGAGGCGTTCAGCGGTGGAACAGCAGAGGATCAGAATATTGATGTGTCCAACAATTCTTCCACAAGCGGTTCCGCTTACATTGATGGATTTACAGACGGACTGATCGGTGCATCAGTAGGCGATGTGATCGATTCCAATGTGACGTTCCCGGATGAATACCCGAATAACCCGGATCTTGCCGGAAAAGAAGTTGTATTTACGTTTACGGTCAATTCTATCCAGAAGGAAGTGACCATGGATACGATGGATGATGAATTTGCATCGAAACAGTTTGGTGCGGATTCCGTGGATGGAGTGTACAAGCAGGTACGCCAGTATCTGGAGTCCAGTGCAGAGAGCACTCATAAAAATGATATTTATTCCGCTTTGGAGGATTATCTGTTAGAAAATTGTACTGTTGATATGCCGGCAGATTACAGATCTGATGTGATCGAAGCAATCCGTGCCAATTTCATTGACCGTTATTGCTCCGGGGATGAGAGCCAGATGGAAACGGTACTCAGCTCTTATGGCTATACAGAAGAGAGCATTGAGCAGGAATGGTCTGACAGTGTGGAGAGCAGTATCAGGTTAGAATTGATCGTAAAAGCCATTGCAGAAAAAGAAGATATCCAGATTGACGATACGGAATTTGAAGATTATGTAAGCACGATCGTAAGCAGCGGCGGTTTCGGTGATGCTGATACGTTATATAGTAACTATGGTTATGGCGATTATGTTTACGGAAAGAATCAGATCCGTGTGATTTATCTTGCAGGATTAGTTTTAGATAAATTGGCAGAGACAGCAGAGGTTACGGAGAACGCAGTAGAAGAAACGACAGAGTCTGTGGAAAGTACAGAATCCGCAGACAGCACAGAAGAATAAGAAAACGATACCGAAACAGAGGTATGAGATCATAAAGGAGTCGACAGACGTTGATGAGAGAAAGGGAGAGTAGAAAAATGGAATTAGTAAATGTAAGAGATTTATTCCGCAGACAGGATGAGTATGTGGATCAGACCATCGCGATCGGTGGCTGGGTGAGAAACATCCGTAACTCCAAAAACTTTGGATTTATCGTGGTAAACGACGGAACTTTTTTTGAGCCGGTCCAGGTTGTTTATTCCGATGTTCTGGAAAATTTTGAAGAGGTAGAAAAATTAAATGTCGGAGCAGCGATTATCGTTACCGGTAAATTAGTTGCAACTCCGGGCACAAAACAGCCATTTGAGATTCAGGCTGAAAAAGTGGAAGTAGAAGGCCCTTCTACACCGGATTATCCACTGCAGAAGAAAAAACACAGCTTTGAGTACCTGAGAACCATCTCTCATTTAAGACCGAGAACCAATACGTTTGAGGCAGTGTTCCGTGTGCGTTCTCTCTGCGCTTATGCAATCCATAAATTTTTTCAGGAGAGGGATTTCGTGTACGTGCACACACCATTGATCACCGGAAGCGATTGTGAGGGCGCCGGCGAGATGTTCCAGGTAACCACACTTGACATGAACAATCTTCCAATGACAGAGGATGGAAAAGTAGATTACAGCAAAGACTTCTTCAATAAACCGACTAATCTTACTGTAAGCGGACAGCTGAACGGTGAGACTTATGCGATGGCATTTAAGAACATCTATACCTTTGGACCTACTTTTCGTGCAGAGAACTCCAACACAACAAGACATGCGGCAGAGTTCTGGATGATCGAGCCGGAGATCGCATTTGCAGATTTAGAGGATGACATGATCTTAGCTGAGAGCATGTTAAAATATGTCATCAACTATGTATTAGAGAATGCGCCGGAAGAGATGGCATTCTTCAACAGCTTTATCGATAAAGGGCTGTTAGAGAGATTACAGCATGTTGCAAACTCTGATTTCGCACGTGTGACTTATACAGAAGCAGTTGAGATCTTAGAGAAGAACAACGATAAATTTGATTACAAAGTATCCTGGGGCTGCGATCTTCAGACCGAGCATGAGCGTTATCTGACCGAGCAGGTATTCAAACGCCCGGTATTTGTAACTGATTATCCAAAGGAAATCAAAGCTTTCTACATGAAGCTGAATCCGGACGGAAAAACAGTTGCAGCAGTAGACTGTCTGGTTCCTGGCATCGGTGAGATCATCGGAGGAAGCCAGAGAGAGGATGATTACGAAAAATTACTTGCAAGGATCAATGAACTTGGACTGAAAGAGGAAGATTACAGCTTCTATCTTGACCTCCGCAAATACGGTTCTGCAAGACATGCAGGATTCGGACTTGGATTTGAGCGCTGCGTCATGTACTTAACAGGTATGTCCAATATCCGTGACGTTATCCCATTCCCAAGAACTGTTAACAACTGCGAATTATAAAATTGTATTTCATATCGTAGGTGATTGCGAAAACAATTGTGTTTTTTGTCATCTACGATGTTTTTAGACAATTGCGAAACTCATGAAAATCTAAATTGAATTGTGAAAAATTAACAAAAGCTTGAGAAAACACTGGGTGAGCCAAAATCGAACAAGTTCGATTGGTACTTAGAAGGCAGGAACGATGTTAATCGTGACTGGCTTCTTAGTACCGTTACCAGCGACACGTAGCGAGAGCGTGTTTTCGAAAATTTTGTTAATTTTGAACAATTAAAAGAAGAGTAGGATGAGTTTCGCAATTGCCTGCTACGATATTTAGATGACAAGGAGATGGATTGTATGAGATATGTTTTGGAAAATGACACATTGCGTGTGGAGATCGATTCTTTTGGGGCAGAACTAAAATCCGTAAAGAGAAAATCCGACGATAAAGAGTACATGTGGTATGCGGACAAAAAATATTGGGGAAGAACCTCCCCTGTGTTATTTCCGTTTGTGGGGAACTGCAGAAATAAAGAGTACCGCTATGGCGGAAAAACGTATGCAATAGGGCAGCACGGCTTTGCAAGGGATATGGAACATACCATGGAATCCCAGACAGCGGACACCATCTGGTTTTCCTTACATTCCAATGAGGAAACGATGGAAAAGTATCCATTCGCGTTTGTTTTGAAAATTGGATACAATTTGACAGGCAATGAATTAAAAGTCATGTGGAAAGTGGAAAACCCGGATACAAAGACCTTATATTTTTCCATTGGCGCACATCCGGCTTTCTTATGCCCATTTAACGGCGAAGAAAATAAGCTTGGATATGGTCTGCAATTTGCAGGACTAAAGGAAGTGCATCATCATGGAAATACACCGGATACCGGACTGGCAGTAATGAGTGAAGATATTGTAATCCCGCTGGAGGATGAGAAAGTGTACTTTACACCGGGATTTTTTGACCGCTGCACTTATATGGTGGAAGGAAAACAGACCGGGGAAGTTTCACTGGTCACACCGGATGGAAAGCCTTATGTGACCATGGATTTTGATGCACCTTTATTTGCGATCTGGTCACCGGAAGGAAAAGACGCACCGTTTGTCTGCATTGAACCGTGGTATGGAAGATGTGATGCGGATGATTTTGAGGGCACATTAGAGGAACGGGCATACGAGAACGCAGTGGAGCCGGAGCAGGCATTTGAGGCTTCTTACAGCATCCGTTACCTGTAAAAAAGAAGAAAACTTTCATCTGCCACAGCAGGACATAAGCGCACATTTTAGAAAATCAGCATAATCAGCCGGACAGCATCATATATATAGACAGAAGGGAAAGTCTGGCGGTGGCGGATTGGGAACAGGATTGAGATTAAGGGCGAGAGATGCAAAGGAAAACCCGGCAAAAGTGCTGGCAATGGTTGTTTTTATCATGTTTATCATAAGTGCGTTATTGTTATTGCTTCTGGCATTGCTTTTATACCGGCTGGAGCTCTCGGAGGCAGTTGTCAAAGTGGCAGTGATCGTTATTTATATCATAACAGGGCTGACTGGAGGCATTCTGATGGGAAAAAAGATCAGGGATAAAAAGTTCCTCTGGGGATTTGTGGCAGGAACGGTTTATTTTGGAATTTTGTTTGCCGTCTCACTGATCATAAAGGGGGGAGCAGGCATTGAACCGGTGAAAATGATCACAACCTGGGTGCTCTGTGCGTGTGCGGGAACTGCCGGCGGCATGATCAGTTAAAAAAATGCTTTTCTTATGAAAAACTATGTGTTATACTATAAAATAGTGAAAAAAGATTTTTAAAGGAGAAATAATCATGAAACACGTTAAAACATTAAATACTAGAAAATTACAGAACACAGTAAAAAAAGGTGGATGCGGCGAATGTCAGACATCCTGCCAGTCTGCTTGTAAGACATCCTGCACAGTAGGAAACCAGACTTGCGAGAACAAATAAGTTTTAACTCAAAAGTGAATAATGACACTCACAAACGACCGTTCGCGCAGCGTGCGGTCATTTGTACGTTATAGATATGTGTAATGATTGCACATATTATGAGGAAAAGATGATAGAAAGTGAGGAAATATTATAGTGGTTCATCAGTATAAGAACAACGGCTATGATATTGTTCTGGATGTAAACAGCGGTGCAATCCACGTAGTTGACGATGTGACATATGATGTCATTGAGATGTATGCTGCACGTGAGAACGTAGCAGATGCCTCTGAGGAAGAGATTGTAACTGCATTATCCGGCAAATATGGAAAAGAAGAAGTAGAAGAAGCGATTGACGAAGTTCAGACATTGATCAAAAATGAGGAACTTTTCACAAAGGACACCTATGAAAACTATATGATGGATTTCAAAAAGCGTCCGACCGTTGTAAAAGCCCTTTGTTTACATATCGCACATGACTGCAATCTTGCCTGTCGTTACTGCTTTGCAGAAGAGGGCGAGTATCATGGAAGAAGGGCATTGATGTCCTTTGAGACCGGTAAAAAAGCATTGGATTTCCTGATCGCAAATTCCGGTAACAGAAGAAACTTAGAGGTGGACTTCTTTGGTGGAGAACCTCTTATGAACTGGCAGGTTGTAAAAGACCTCGTAGCCTACGGAAGAGAGCAGGAGAAGATCCACAACAAGAACTTCCGTTTTACACTTACTACAAACGGCGTTTTATTAAATGATGAGATCATGGAATTTGCCAACAAAGAAATGGGCAATGTGGTTTTAAGCATTGACGGAAGAAAAGAAGTCCATGATCATATGAGACCATTCCGCAAGGGAGCAGGAAGCTATGACCTGATCGTGCCGAAGTTCCAGAAATTTGCAGATAGCCGCAATCAGGACAAGTATTATGTGAGAGGTACTTTCACACACAATAACCTTGATTTCTCCAATGATGTGCTGCATCTGGCAGATCTTGGATTCAAACAGATCTCAGTAGAGCCTGTAGTGGCACAGCCAACCGAGGATTATGCAATCCGTGAGGAAGACCTTCCACAGCTTTATGAGGAATATGACAAGCTGGCTGCTGAGATGGTAAAGAGACATAAAAATGGAAATGATTTCAATTTCTTCCATTTTATGATAGATCTGGAGGGTGGACCGTGCGTGGCAAAACGTCTTTCCGGCTGTGGTTCAGGAACAGAGTATCTGGCAGTGACACCTTGGGGTGACCTTTATCCTTGTCATCAGTTTGTTGGAAATGAGGATTTCCTGCTTGGAAATGTGGACGAGGGTATCAAACGTCAGGATATCTGTGATGAATTTAAGTGCTGCAATGTTTATGCGAAAGAAAAATGCCGTAACTGTTTTGCAAAATTCTATTGCAGTGGCGGATGTGCAGCAAACTCCTACAATTTCCATGGAGATATCCACAATGCATACGACATCGGATGTGCACTTCAGAAAAAGCGTATTGAATGCGCAATCATGATTAAGGCTGCCGAGGCAGACGAAGAATAAAGGAAGGGTAAAACAATGAAAAAGAGTAAAGCAGCAGTCATATTGGCAGTGATCCTTGCAGCGTTTGTGGGACTTGCTTATTATGCATCAATTATTCTTTCATCCACCGGAATCGGCGAAGATATGTCAATTCCTCTGGGACTGGATCTCTCCGGTGGTGTTTCCATTACTTATCAGGTAGTGGACGAGAATCCAAGTGCTGAAGATATGAGTGATACCATTTATAAACTTCAGAAACGTGTAGACAGTTACAGTACAGAAGCTTCCGTATATCAGGTTGGAGACGACAGGATCACAGTTGAGATCCCTGGTGTGCAGGACGCAAATGAGATTTTAGAGGATCTTGGAAATCCGGGATCTTTAGAGTTCCAGATGCCGGATGGATCAGTTTTCATGACCGGTGACATGGTGGAAGATGCTCAGGGAGCAACAGCGACCGACAGATATGGAAACAAACAATATATTGTATCTTTAAAGTTAACAGACGAAGGTGCAAAGATATTCGGTGAAGTAACAAGCGAGAATATTGGCAAGAACCTTCCAATCGTATATGATGGGGAGACGATCAGTTATCCGCAGGTGCAGAGTGCAATCACAGGTGGTGAAGCACAGATCACAGGAATGTCTTCTTTTGAAGAGGCAGATAATCTGGCAACCCAGATCCGTATCGGTTCTCTTTCTTTACAGCTTTCCGAGTTAGAGTCCTCTGTCGTAGGAGCACAGTTGGGAAGCCAGGCAATCTCTTCTAGTTTAAAAGCAGGTGCGATCGGTCTTGCAATCGTCATGGTATTTATGATCGTGATGTACGCAGTACCGGGTATTGCAGCATCCTTAGCGCTTGCAATTTATACAACTTTAGTGATCGCAACCTTATATTTATTCGATATTACACTGACGCTTCCGGGTATCGCAGGTATTATCCTTGGTATCGGTATGGCGGTGGATGCGAACGTTATCGTATTTGCACGTATCCGCGAGGAGATCGCAACCGGAAAATCGGTCCAGACATCTATGAAGATCGGTTTCCAGAAAGCGATGTCAGCTATCTTAGATGGTAACATTACAACCCTGATCGCATCTGTTGTGCTTATGGCGTTAGGTTCCGGTACCGTAAAAGGTTTTGCCTATACTTTAATGATCGGTATCATCCTTTCCCTTTTTACAGCAATGGTTGTGACCAGATACATTCTGTATTCTCTGTATGCATTGGGACTTAAGAGTGAAAAACTTTACGGTCGTGCAAAAGAGAGAAAGAGCATTGATTTTATTGGAAAAAAAGCAGTATTCTTTACAATTTCCGGCATCATTATCGCTGCCGGACTGATCAGTATGGGAGTACATTCCGCAACAGAGGGCAAGGCATTGAACTATGGTCTTGACTTTATGGGTGGAACTTCCACAACGGCTGATTTTGGCAAAGATATGACCATCGAAGATATTGAGAATGACATTGTTCCTTATGTGGAAAAAGTAACCGGGGATTCCGATGTGCAGGCAACAAAAGTAGAAGGAACAACACAGGTTACAATTAAGACACGTACCTTAAGTCTTGATGAGCGTCAGGAATTGGAAGATACACTGGCAGAAAATTGTGATGTGGATGCATCCACCATCACTTCCCAGAGTATCAGTTCTACCATCAGTGGTGAGATGCGTTCCGATGCATTGAAAGCGGTTATCGTGTCCTGTATCTTTATGTTACTTTACATCTGGTTCCGTTTTAAAGATATCAGATTTGCAGCAAGTGCGATCCTTGCATTGGTTCATGACGTTCTTGTTGTGATCACAGTATATGCACTTGTGCGTATTTCTGTAGGAAGTACCTTTATTGCATGTGTTCTTACCATCGTAGGTTACTCTATCAATGATACGATCGTTATCTTTGACCGTATCCGTGAGAATCTTGCATTAAAGACCGGAAAACAGACTGCGGAGGAATTGCGTGAAGTTGCGAATAAGAGTCTGACACAGACATTGTCCAGAAGTATTAATACTTCTATCACAACCTTTATCATGGTTGTGATGCTCTACATTTTAGGTGTGGCAAGTATCCGCGATTTCTCACTTCCACTTATGGCAGGTCTTGTATGTGGTGCTTATTCTTCTATCTGCATCGCAACAGAGCTGTGGTATGTCATGAAAGTACATTTTGGAAAAAATAAAGCAACAAAATAGTTGTGAAATAAGAAAACGGCTGCCTTTTCTGGCGGCCGTTTTTGCATTTCACATTTACAGAAAAAACGAAGGGAGACAGGAGAATGCAAAAAGGACTTTTGATCTATCTGATCGTTATGAATCTCATTGGACTTGCAGTGATGGCAATGGACAAAAGCAAGGCGAGACATCATGCATGGCGGATACCGGAGAAAACACTTTTCCTTGTGAGTATTTTAGGCGGCAGTGTCGGAACGTGGGCCGGCATGTATCTGTTTCATCATAAGACAAAGCACTGGTATTTTGTAGTGGGAATGCCGGCGATCCTGAGCTTGCAGATATGCATCGCGGCATTGATCGGGAATATGCATGGATTTGGGATGTGATAAAGGCATGGTTTGCGACAGCGTATACATTTTTTAAATAAATTTATAATTGAATATTTACAGAAAGTCCTTTATAATGAACTTTAAAATCTGGCGGAAGACAAGGAGGAGTTTATGTACACATTAGAAGATATTCAGGCAGTGGATATGGAAGTTGCACAGGCAATTACCGATGAACTTGACAGACAGAACAGTCATATTGAGCTGATCGCATCCGAAAATTGGGTAAGCCCGGCGGTTATGTCAGCAATGGGAAGTGTCCTGACGAATAAATATGCGGAAGGTTATCCGGGAAAGAGATATTACGGTGGCTGCGAGTGCGTGGACGTTGTGGAAGAACTGGCAAGAGAGCGCGCAAAAGAATTATTTGGGTGTGAGTATGTCAATGTGCAGCCACATTCCGGTGCGCAGGCAAATATGGCGGTACAGTTTGCAATTTTAAAACCGGGTGATACGATCATGGGAATGAACTTAGACCATGGCGGACATCTGACACATGGTTCTCCGGTCAATTTTTCCGGAAGCTATTTCCATGTAGTACCATATGGTGTCAATGATGAGGGATTTATTGATTATGATAAAGTGGAAGAGATTGCAATGGAATGTAAACCGAAAATGATCATTGCAGGAGCATCCGCTTATGCGAGAACTATTGATTTCAAGAAATTCCGTGAGATCGCAGACGCATGTGGTGCAGTGCTCATGGTTGATATGGCACATATTGCAGGACTTGTGGCAGCAGGACTTCATCCAAGCCCAATTCCATATGCACACGTTGTGACGACCACGACACACAAGACATTGCGCGGACCGAGAGGCGGAATGATTTTGAGCAGTCAGGAAGTTGCGGACAAGTATAACTTTAACAAAGCAATCTTCCCAGGTATTCAGGGCGGACCACTGATGCATGTGATCGCAGCTAAGGCAGTCTGCTTCAAAGAGGCATTGCAGCCGGAATTTAAGGTTTACCAGCAGAATATTATTGACAACGCACAGGCACTCTGCAAGGGACTGATGGATCGTGGAATTAAGATCGTATCCGGTGGAACAGACAATCACCTCATGCTCGTAGATCTGACCAATTATGATCTTACCGGAAAAACAGTTGAGAAACTTCTGGATTCCGTCAACATTACCTGCAATAAGAATACCATTCCAAACGACCCGAAATCTCCATTTGTGACAAGTGGTGTACGTCTTGGAACTCCGGCGGTAACTTCCCGCGGATTAAACACGGATGATATGGATCAGATCGCAGAGGCGATCGCAATGATGATCAAAGAGGGTGAGCCGGCAGCTGACAAGGCAAAGGCGATCGTGAAATCTTTGACAGAGAAATATCCATTGAAATAAAATAAATTTTTTTGTTGAATAAGAAGTGGTTATCTGCTTCATGAGTAAAAAAGCCTCCCGATAAAAATGTGGGAATTGCGATGAAAGGCAATCCGGATCATTTTTGCCGGGAGGCTTTTGTGGTTTAGGAATGCAGCATTTTGCAAAAAAATAAGAGTTTAGCAGAAATGATCATCTTGCGAGCACATCAATGATCTGTCCAACGTACATGGTGTGCATATCGCCGTCTTTGTACCATTTGTCAGCAATCTCGGAATCGAGGAAGGAATCATCCGTGATTCTGGTAGCAGACATTTTTTCACAGACCAAAACAAGATTTCCCTCATCAATGTATGGGATTCCATGCCGGTAGTCCACGGTAAGCCCTGCGTTTGCAATCTTATCCTCGTTCCGGCCGGAATGGGAGCCACAGTAATTCAAGGCATCGCGGTACTGGTCACTTACAAATGTAAGGGAGAAAAAGTCTCCCGCATCGATCAGTTCCTTGGTATATCTGGAATCACGGACAAAAACATAGACAACATTTTTGCCCCATAAAACACCAACACCGCCCCAGCTAATGGTCATTGTATTGGATTCCTGTTTATTTCCGGCTGTGAGCAGCGCCCATTCTTTGCCGATTTTTGTAAATGGATTCATGTCCAGCATGTCAACTGGAATTGGCTGAAATGTATGCATAGGGATCACCTCTCATAATTTTTTAGGTAGTTTTATTATATTACAGGAGAGTGGAAAAGTCACTTGAAAAAGAAAATAAAATCAGGTTATAGAAAATAAAACAGATAATAACTAATAGTTATACATAACATAAGGCTTCGGAATAATCTTGACATGAAAAAAAGAAAGTATCATAATGGTTGTCAAAGTTAATTTCCTAAAAGTGCAATGGGAAAAGGAGGCCAAATCCTCTGCTCCTGTAAGGACAGTCGCATTTGCTTCGCAAACAAGGAGGATATTATGGATATCAGATTTGAGAAAAGACCGGTATTAAAGGAGAAACCAGACCAGAAGAATCTTGGTTTTGGTAAGTATATGACAGATTACATGTTTGTCATGGATTGGACAAAAGAAGACGGATGGAAAGATGCAAGAATCGTTCCGGAAGGACCTATCACAATGGATCCGGCATGTGTGACACTTCACTATGCACAGGAAACATTTGAAGGTATGAAAGCATACCGTACAGCAGAAGGAAAAATCCAGCTGTTCCGTCCAGAGATGAACGCAAAGAGAATGATCAATTCCAACGCAAGACTTTGCATGCCGGAATTCCCAGTTGATATGTTTGTCGAAGCAGTGGAAGCACTTGTAAAAGTAGAAGCTGACTGGGTTCCATCTGAACCAAACACTTCCCTTTATATCAGACCATTTATGTTTGCAACAGAAGCAGCACTCGGCGTACATATGGCAAACGCATACAAGTTTATGATTATCTGTTGTCCGGTAGGTGCTTACTATGCAGCAGGTCTTAATCCGGTTAAGATTCTGGTTGAGGATGAACTTGTCCGTGCAGTAAAAGGTGGTACAGGCTTTACAAAATGTGGTGGTAACTACGCAGGTTCTATTTTAGGACAGGTGAAAGCAGAAAAACTTGGTTATGCACAGGTTCTCTGGTTAGATGGTGAGCATCGTAAATATGTAGAGGAAGTTGGAACCATGAACATCATGTTCAAGATTGCCGGTGAAATCTACACAGCACCGATCGAAGGAACCGTTCTTCCGGGTGTTACAAGAGATTCCATGATCCATCTGCTTCGTGACTGGGGCTACAAAGTAAATGAGACAAGACTTTCCGTAGATGATCTGATGAAAGCCGGACATGACGGTACATTGGAAGAGGTATTTGGTACAGGTACAGCAGCCGTTATCTCACCAGTTGGAGAACTTCGTTACAAAGATGATGTTGTGACAGTCAACAACTTTGAGATCGGTGAACTGACACAGAAATTATATGATACCTTAACCGGTATCCAGTGGGGAAGAATCCCGGATAAATATGGCTGGACAGTAGAAGTAAAATAACTTCTGGACATTTTTCACATATCATAGTATAGTAATCATGTTATAGATGCCTTCATAGATGTAGCAGCATTTATGAAGGCATTTACAATATATATAGCACATTGATAATCGAATAAGGTTTATATTTTCAGATATGCAATCCTGTCTGTGACTGATTGCAGACATTTAGGTTTCTCTTCTAGCGCCATGTACCTGTGAGGACGACCATACACAGGTTAACGAGGAAAAGGGTTATCGAAAATTCGGCGGACGCCCTTTCGTACCTCCCAGTGCGAGATATGCCGGCAAATATGCAGGTGACTGCAAAACAAATACGGTATAATGGGACAATTGAATTCGAATATGATTTAAATTTTAAATAGAAAAGAAGAGGAAATTTAATATGTGTGGAATTATAGGTTATACAGGCAGTGAAAACGTAAAAGATGTTTTATTAGATGCGTTGGAATTATTAGAGTATCGTGGATATGACAGTGCGGGTATTGCAGTGAAAGACGAAACTTCCCATGTGACAAATGTTTATAAATGTGCCGGAAGAGTAAGTGATTTAAGAGCAATTTGTGATTCGAAGAAGATTTTGTCTACCTGCGGTATCGGACATACAAGATGGGCAACTCACGGTGGAGTTACGGATCAGAATGCACATCCGCATCAGCAGGGAAAAGTGACACTGGTTCATAACGGGATCATCGAAAACTATCGTGAGCTGATCGCTGATTACGATTTGCAGGAAATCCTTCATTCTGAAACAGATAGTGAAGTTGCGGCTGCATTATTAAATCATTATTACAAGGGAGATCCAAAGGAAGCGATCAAAAAAACAGTGAGCAAATTAAAGGGTACCTTTGCGCTTGTGATCCTATTTGAAGATCAGCCGGATGTGATCTACTCGATCCGGAATGTCAGCCCGATCGTTGCAACCATATGCAAAGAGGGAGCAATGCTTGCATCAGATCTGACTGCACTCTGCCGTTTTACAAATGAATACTTTGTTGTACCGGAATATCACATTTTAGAGTTGCACAAAGATCATGTGGTACTTACGGATTTAAATGACAATGTGGTAGAACCGGAATTTTTGTCCGTTGACTGGGAGTTGAACAGCGCGGGAAAGAATGGTTATCCATTTTATATGGAAAAAGAGATTATGGAGCAGCCGGAAGCAATCAAGAATACGATCAAAGACCGTATCGTGAACGGTCTGCCTGATTTTACTTCGGATGGTGTGCCGGATTCTCTTTTTACAGACTGTGACAGAATTTGTGTGGTAGCATGCGGAACAGCCATGCATGCGGGACTTGTGGCACAGGCTCTGGTAAAATCTATCGTTCATGTGCAGATGGACGTAGAACTTGCATCAGAGTTTATGTATTCCGATCCGGTCATTGATGAGAAAACATTGGTGATCGCAGTATCACAGTCCGGTGAGACAATTGATACCTTGGAAGCATTAAAATATGCGAAGAGACAGGGCGCAAAATGTTTATCCGTTATCAACGTAAAAGGTTCTTCCATTGCAAGAGAAAGTGATTATGTGTTATACACCGCAGCAGGACCTGAAATTGCAGTGGCAAGTACAAAAGCTTACACAACACAGCTTTCCGTATTTTATCTTGTGGTTGCAAAAATGGCATTATTGCGAGGTGTCTACACAGAGGAGCAGACAAAGAGCTTTATCGCAGAATTAGAGCGTGTTCCGGAAGTGATGCAGAAAGTATTGGAGAAAAGACGTGACATCCATGTGATCGCAAAGAAGATTCTGGAAGCAAAGGATCTGTTTATGATCGGACGCGGACTGGATTACTCTATCCTGCTGGAAGGATCACTGAAACTGAAAGAGGTTTCGTATATCCACTCTGAGGCTTATGCCTCCGGCGAATTAAAACACGGACCGATCGCACTGATCACGACCAATACACCAGTTGTAGCAACTGTAACACAGGAAAAACTCATGTCAAAAGAGCTTTCCAATATTAAGGAAGTAAAATCCAGAGGTGCAGATATTGTATTATTTATCAAAGAGGCACTTTCCGGTGATCTTGATACCGAATATCAGGTGATCAGGCTTCCGGATATGCAGGATGAATTTATGGTTTTACCTGCATCGGTTGCATTACAGCTTTTAGCATATTACGTGTCATCCGATAAGGGATTTGATGTTGATAAGCCAAGAAATCTGGCAAAGGTAGTTACGGTAGAGTAAGAATTAAGTTTTGGGGGATTTGGATAAAGAACGGAAATAAAAATTGAGAAGTTGGGAAATCGAATGTTTTGCACAGGAAGCAGAACAGGATTGCATGTCTGAGCATATAATATAAGGAAATGTATGAAGAGGTTGTTCATGCCAGATATCAAATATGCCCAGACAGAGGCTGTAGATAAAGGAAGCCTCAAAGTAGAAGTACTTACAAACCGGACCAGAAGACCGATTGAGGGAGCAAGAATCACCATTTCCTATTCTGGAGATCCGGATTCCACGGTGGAGGAGGTAAGCGCGGATGATTCGGGAATGTCGGAAAAACTTACGCTTGATGCGCCTCCGCTTGAATACTCGATGGAACCCTCCGAAAATCAACCATTTGCCCAATATACAGTCAAAGTTACCGCACCGGGATATCGTCCCGTCAGTATTTCGGGCGTTCAGGTTTTTTCAGAGCAGCTCGCATTGCAACAGGTGCGAATGGCGGAAGAAAATGAGGAAGAAAATCAAATAGATTCCATTGTGATTCCGGTCAATACGTTGTTTGGCAATTTCCCGGCAAAAATAGCAGAGTCCGAGATCAAGCCTGTCTCCGACTCAGGGGAGATCGTGCTGAGTAAAGTGGTGATCCCGGAATTTGTCGTTGTTCATGACGGACCGCCATCGGATCCCAATGCGGCAAATTATTATGTCCGTTACCGGGATTACATCAAAAATGTGGCATCCAGCGAGATATACAGCACGTGGCCGGACAGCACGCTGCGTGCCAATATCCTTGCAATCATGTCCTTTACATTAAACAGGGTTTACACGGAATGGTAGGTAGGCAAATAGTTTCAAGTAAAGTCTGGGAGAGGAAAAGTAAGTACTTCTGTAGAGAATTGGTGGTTTATCCGGAGAAAAGTAAGTATAGGACAAGCAGGCAGTATTACAAAATTGTAGGCTTGTATAATAGTTAGAAACGAAGGAAGGATTGTTTGAGTCATGAGTACAACAGAATCAGCAATAAAAATCAAAGAAATGTCAGAAGCGGGTGAACTAAAAAGGTTGAGTGAGGACGAGTTGGTAGAAGAGTTGTCTGAATCAATCAGAAAAAGTGACATGGGAGCAACAAAACCAGCACGAGCAGTATCGAAGAGCATGAGGGAGAAAACAATTCAGCATTTTGATTTATAGTTTATCAAAGGACAGCACAGAGAAAAAATGTGCTGTCCTTTTACGTTCTCTACAACATCACTAATCCCATATCAAAATCCTTGGCTATTACCACCACTGACACCACACTTTCCCAGCGTTATTGTATTAAATGTAAGGAGGGCAGTAAAAGAAAAGCCCGAAACAAGATAATAAATGCAAAGCGCAGGAGGAAAACAATATGTGTAGAAAATTAGTAGTAACAAATGAAATCTTTTTAGGAGCAAGAGCTATCTGTTATGAAGCGTACAGCTTACCAAAGGGAGAAGTTGTAGAACTGACAGAAAAGCAAATCAAGGATGCACTCAAAGGTCTTACAACAGACGAGGTTTATGGTTTGAGATTATCAGAAGCAGGAGAGTTAGAACTTGATACAGATGGCTTTTTCACAACAAACATGATGAAAAAGATTCATACAAATACTTTAGTTCCAATGGTCGAGGATGATTGTTTAGCAAATCTATTCTATATTGTGATAGGAACACATAAGGATAAAGGAAATACAATGTATGATGTGATTTCCTCACGCTATGAGCGAACCAGTTTCACAGAGGAAAAAGTGAAAACATTACTTGATATGCATATCATCAGTGCTGGTGCAAAAATGCAGGATGGAAAAGTAGTGGTAGCGCCATTAGAAAAGCAAAAAGCACCAGAACCGACAATTACAATCAATGGAGAAGAAGTTTAATAGCCAATGGGCATCCAAAAGGGTGCTCCTTAAATTAGTGTCAATGCAGAAGAAAATATGTATAATCCCAAAATCACGCATTGAATAGATAAGAGATAAATTTATTTATTGGAGGTTTTAGAGATGAAGTGTAAGATTTTAGTAACAGCAGTTATGATGAATAATAAAACAGTAGTAACAAGCTTAGAAACATCAAACAGAAAAATAGCTCAAAAAGACTTAAGTAGATTATACCAGAAAATTAATGAGAGAATCCCATGGCAATATGTTCTACATACAAAAGTAATACTACAGTTAACAAATAAGGGAAGGGTACTTTACGAGGTATTACAGTATTGAAGATTTAATTGCATGTATAACGAATTATGTAATGATATCTGATTATGAATTTCACATGAGAAATAGTAATTAGTATCAACGATAAAAATATATAGCAATAATCTATAGAAGAAAATGAGGTATCAAGTAGCATTTTGAATTGAGCAGTGACTGATAAAGTGGTATAATTCTAAGGTAAAAGTTTTATAGATTTTGGAATGCATACTGGAGGTCTAGTTTTGCTAAAGGATAATGATATACGAGTGACATTAATTGATGAATTGAATAGAATAAATGCTCAACATGACTATAGGATAATAGAGGAACTGGCTGTATGCGATGGAGAAGCGAGAGTTGATGTGGCGGTTGCAAATGGAAGATTATGTGGATATGAGATAAAGAGTGATGCAGACACCCTAGAACGTCTTGCATTACAACAGAAATGTTATGATAAGACGTTTGATATGGTTTCCATAGTGGTAGGAGAGAAATTTAAAGACCGGATTGAAGAACATGTACCTAATTATTGGGGAATTTACATTGTAAGTGAATTTCATGGTAAATGTAAGATTAAAAGGAAGCGCACTGCTAAAGTAAATAAGAATATAGAAGCTATTTCTTTGCTAGAATTACTTTGGAAAGAAGAACTTATTATGTTATTAAGAAATGCAGGGATAAAAGGAATATCCGGAAAAAACAGAAGATTATTACGACAAATAGCAATGGATAAATTTACTTTAAAACAAATAAGGGATTATACACGTGAAACTATTAAAAGCAGAGAAAATTGGAGAGATTAGAAACAATGTTGTTCTAATCTCTCCAATTATTTACATCAACGAGACAATTAATGTAATGTGATGATTGAAACTGTGTCCGACCCAATTTGTGAGGTTACCACTCTTGGTGTTTGTTCCATTGGCTGTAGTGGCGATGATTTTATCACCATAGGAGAAATTCTCACCAGAGTATTGAGGATGGTTCACCAAAAGCCTGCAGCCAGCCATAACATTTGCTAATTCTAGGCCACCCTTTTTTAGTGAAAGACCTTTAACAACCAGGTACTTGTCAGCAGTAGAATATTTAATTTTAAAATTAGGAACCATGTAAGGTGCAAATGTGGTTTCATTTAAGTTCATGGGACCATAATCAGCATATACATAATTAAATCCGAATTTACTTTCTAAATCTAAAGATATTTTGTGAATTGAAACTTCATGACGCTTAAATTCGTTCACTACGTCTGAACGAAGATTGGAAACATCTTTAGGGAAAGAACAACTTGCAATAATGATACGCCTATAATCGGATATATTAGGGATATCAGAGATTGCTGTTGTTAATACCGCTTTTTTTGGATATATGTCCTCTTCAATATATTTTAAGTCAATTAGTAAATCTGTATTTTGAGGGGTAATCCATGATTTTTCTACGTAATCACTAAGTGATTGATTTAATAATTCAAAGCTGTTTCCACTTATACGCAGACATATACCGTTAGAAGTTGTTAGAGCCGTGTTATTACTTATATTGATTTCATCGGTAATATCGAAAGCAGGTATGGCTTTTGGATGATTTATACCCTTAAATAAATCTTTATATATTTCAGATATTTGCTCTGGGCTATCAGCACTAGCATACCAATCATCTGATAAGTACAAGTAAAATGGCTTGTTTGTCCAGCTTACATTGAAAGAAGAGATTAGCTTTGATAACTTCTTTTCAGCAGCTTCATCAGTAGACGAATCAGTAGGAGGTGAAACTTCTACAAAAGGAACAATTTGTCTTGAAACATCTGGAGAAAGATGTTCAAGACAATTTTTCTCTCCGTTTTTCCATCTTAAAATAGGGGTATACTTTATGTCCATATAGATACCTCCCTTATGCAGTGTGTGCTTCTCGACAGCAGTGAACGCAACCATCAGCATTGGAATAGCCTTGGGATTTTGCTTTTGCCACAGCCGCTATAGCATCATTAAAATAACCAAGATAAGTACGATTTGTAGGTGATGGTAAATATTTACAATCCTCTGCGTGAACTTCGTTGTTGCCATTAGGGTTTGATGTATTGTTGTTAATATAATAATGTTTCATTTTTTACCTCGTTGCGTAAAAACGCATGAATCTTAGTTTGTAGTTACTGTTATATTCAAAAACTAAGTCAAAAGAGCAGTTATTGTCAATTTCAGCTCCTTTCCATAAGTGGTTTGTGCCAAAAATCATTGACGAACGCTCTCAAAAAAGGTATGATAAAACTGTTGAGGAATTAGCAACCTAATTTAAGAGGATGTTGATTTTTGAAAGGGTCTTGAAAGCATTTAAGTGCTATCAAGGTCTTTTTCTTTTGAATTAGTTAATTTTCAGAAAAAAGACTATCAATTAAATCGGATAGGGTTTCTTCATTATTTGCGTTTTCTGTTTTTCTAATATTTACAATGCTTTCTAAACGTGCTCCCACTTTTTTATTTATTTTAAGCGCAGTTTCTAGCTTCTCTAAAGAACCTTCATCAGCAGTAGCCAAGAGAAGTTTGGTTGCTGTCATGTATTGTTGAATTGCTTTATCAAAAGTGAGAGAGGAAAATAAATTATGGAAATCTTCAGCCTTGGCATGTTCTCCATTACTATCTTTTTCAATTTCTTTTTGACGTTTTGCGTTATTCACAAGCATTTGCCGAACTGTGTCGTTAAGTTCTTCCTCATAGAAAAATTCAGGACCAATTCCATAAAAGAGAGATAGCTTTTCTAGACTAGAGTTAGAGGCTTTTCTATCTTCTTGATTTTCCCAGTTAGAAATTGTTGCACGATTAACATTAATTGCTTTAGCTATTTCATCTTGGGTAATCCCATAAATTTCTCGGATATTTTTTAAATTATTCATATGTATAACCTTCCTTTTAACATAATATAACAAAGACGGACAAAAATGTCAATACAAAATGTTGCAAAAAGTAAATATAACAAAACGCGACATAACATAACGTTGCATATAGCGATTTGCAAAATAATAATCGTTATTATCTGTTTATATCTCCAAACTGAAAGTATAAATTTTAACCTATTACGAAAAAGTATAGAAATTGTGAGGAAATCCTAAAAAATAGCCTATTTTCAAGATAATAGAAAAATATAATTTTTAATGTTGGTTAAATTTGTGCAGGGCATGAAAGAGAGGTGTGAGTACATAATGGGAAAGATATATGGTTACTGTAGGATTTCAACAAAGCATCAAGAAATAGGCAGACAACAGGTAAATATATTGAGAGCATATCCAACAGCACTAATTTTTGAGGAGACACACAGTGGTGGAGATTATAATGGCTGTGTCATATTAGACAGGCTGCTTAAAATAGTAAAGGCAGGAGACACGATTGTTTTTGATAGTGTCAGCAGATTTTCCAGAGATAATGTGACCGGACCAATAGAATACAAGAGATTGTTTAAAGACAACATTAATCTTGTATTTTTGAACGAGCCATATATTAACACAGACAATTATAAGAAAGCTTTGGATGTTGCAATACCAAAAACTGGTACATTTGTTGACCCTATATTAGCAGGGGTGGAAGAGGCACTTCTACAACTTGCAGAAAAACAGGTGCAGGATGCTTTTGACCAAGCCAATAAAGAATTGCTGGATATACGTTTGAGGACAAGCCAAGCATTGCAAAGGAAGATAGCAGAAAATGAGTTTTTACCAGAGGAACAGCGAGTTAGAATAGGCACACAAAAGGGAGATGTGTTTAATACAAAGAAAAAGCAGATAGCAATTCAATGTATTATTGACGGCATTAAAAATGGATATCCCGATGATGTAATTATGAATAACATTTCTGGAGACTTGCGAAAGCAGTTGCCAGACAGTAAGTATAAAACAATCAGCAGAAACACTTACTATAATTACAAGAGAGAAGTGCTAGGACGAGAAAAAAGAGTTTATTCAGCAAGAAACTCAAGATAGTAATACGTAAAATTTTATTTGTGTATGCCAAACACAGTATGCATTTAGTAAAAATCACAAGGCATTCCGAGTACATTATAAGTGATTCCAGCAATATGAAAAAATTATCAGTTTGAATGGGAAGTTGCAGAACTAGGGGTTTTCAATTTTTCCATACTTCTGAACGATAGTAAACAGCATAGGTCATTTCACGAGTAATGCATATATGCTAAATGTGATGGTAGCATAATGGTTAAAATTTTTCGGGTGATTTTCGGAAGTGCAAAGATACCGATTTTTTTGAGAGTAGATAAATAATAATAGGTGAATGACAATGAGAAAGAAGATAAGAATAAAAAGAACATTGATAACATTACTATGTTCAGTACTTATAATTGGTAATTTAAACTTAAATGCAATAGTAGCACAGGCGACAGACAGAAAAACAGTAGACATAACAGGATTAGCAACTGGTGCAGAAACAAGTCATGATTGTAATAAGTATTTAACATCAAAATACAATACATCACAGCATTGGCAAGAGTGTACAGTCTGTGGCAAGCTGATAGGTAGTAAAACAAATCATAGCTTTGCAACAACTGGAACAGCAGGATGTAACTTGGGATTAGGATATCAATACAGACAATGTTCATGTGGTTACAGTTATAGGCTAGATAAGACACCACATTCAAGTAATGGTTCATGGATAGCCTGTGGTGACAGGCATGGTCATTATCAATATTGTACAGAATGTCATGTTTGGTCACAATATGGATATTGTGTAAATGCTAGTGGGCAAAGATTAGGGTGCTCAACAGGAGTTTCAGGAACATGTGCTGTATGTCACACATACAGAGATGCTAGCAAACATGCAGTAATTGTATGTTCTCAAACCAGATATCAAGTATCAGGAACAACAATATCTACAGGTGGAAACCTTGTGTGTCAAGATTGCTATGCAACACTCGGACAATATTCAATAACAACATACAAAATATCAGCTAATCAGTCAAAAGCAGTGTTAGACGCATCAACATATTTTAATATACCTTCAATAACAATGGGTGCAGGAAACTGTAATAACATTGCACAGAATGGTGTTACATTTCAAGTAACAAGTTTATCACAGTCAGGCAATAATATACATTCAGAAGCAGTGGTAAACTACAACAGTAGTATTTTAGCACCAGCTGAATATGAAATACACCTTTCAACTGGAGGTTTTAGTAATTCATCATTTGTAGGGGGGTGGACTTATATACATATGAATGGTGCATTTAGATCAGATTGGGATGCACCATCTTATACAAGTTCAAACGTAAATTATTATAGTTACGTAAGTGGGTATGCAACAAGAGCAACAATAACAGCACAGTATTATGAAGGATACAGTGGGGAATGTTACATAAGATTACTTGATTCTGATGGAACAACAGTGTTATCAAACTGGAAGAGCGCAACTAAAGTAGGTTCATATTTTAGTACTAATATAGATATAACAGATGAAATTACAGGAAGCAAGACTATTTATTTACAAGCTAAAGACACAATAGGAAATACATCAGGTTTAACAGCAATTACAGTATCAAATCTTGATTCAAAAGCACCAACACAAACATCTTCATTGGAGACAGCTACAAACTGGAGTAAAAGTAAGGATATGACAATATCATCCAAGGATGTAGGTTCGGGGAAGGTGCAAATAGGATTTAACAATACAAGTGGTTATGCACTTGCCACAGCTAATGGAACATCTTATAGCAGAGATTATACATTTACTGGTGATGTATATGGTAATGTGACAGCAGCTGTTTATTTAAAAGATGCAGTAGGAAACGAGACAACAAGCTTCATAAAAATATACAATCTTGATAATACAGCACCGACTATTACAAATATGGGTGGTAAGTCAGTAGCAGATGAAAAAGTTCGGTTTACAGTAACAGCTAATGACAATAAAGACTTTGGCGGAACAGTTGGAGTGAAAGCAGGCTCTGGGGTATCCAGTTATGCAATTTCATCAAGTAATACAGCACCGGCAGGTGGATGGCAGAACAGTAATGAGGTAGATACTACAGAAGATGGCATACATTATATTTTTGCAAAGGATGCAGTAGGAAATGTAAGTTCACCATATGAGGTAAAAGTTATAACACTTACTATTAATTTTAATGGTGGTAAATATTATGACAGTACATCATCAAAGAAGTTATTAGGTACAATATGTGGTTCAAAGACAACAAATACTTTTGATATAAAGCAATATTATGGTTCATTCAAAGGAACAACCTACAATAGCAAAGGTTTAAACACCAAGCTAACCAAAACAGTCAATGATCAACAATACAGATTCCTTGGCTACAGTTTAAACCCAAATGCCACAGTTCCAGACAGCAACTTTGATGTTTATAACATAAAAGAAAGAACAGAGAATTACACCATAAGAGATAACACAACCCTCTATGCAGTCTGGGAGCCAGTTCTCCAAATGACAGTACAGTTATCAGCACCACAGCACTCAGGAGTGATGCAGTTGACAAGTGATGTTCCAGTCACCACAACCTTAGGAAATTTCAAAATATCAAGTGGCACCAGAAGTACAGAAATCCCAAGTAGTGCAACAGCCTCAGTAAATTCAGCAACCATAGGTACTAACGTAACCAACAAGGATTTAGTAACCTACACAGTAAGTGCCAAAGGAGCTTCAAATATTAAGTTTAGCACAGCAGCAGATTCTAGAATACTAGATATATACACTCATGGTAATAACAACACATGGTTTGACAAGTTAAACACCACAGATAAATTCGAATATACAATAGATAACTTTTCAAACACAACAAGTAGTTTCACAATACCACAGTATATAGGAACTAAAAAGAGTTACAAGACTAGCAATCCAGAATCAGCCACAGGTACATCGGTATATGCAATCAAGTTTACCTGTACCCAGCCAAGCTACTATTACAGTAAATATTGGAATAGTCCAGAGTCAACAAGTGTTTATGGCATACTATTTTTAAATCCAACACTTCCAGATGACAATACCAACGGAGGTATAATCTTACCACCATCAGCAGTAGAAGATGGAGCATACGAATTTGAAACTATCTTAAATTAATCAGAAACATAAAGCAGAAAGCAGTAGCCCACAAAAGCTACTGCTTTTTCTCTGCAAAAATACCTTGCAATTCTCATACCACAGCGTTACTATCCAACTCCACAAAGGAGAAAGGAGGAAAATTCATGGAACATCAGGAATTAAAAGAAAACATAGAGGAGCAGATAAGAGATGCAATGAATATTTTGCAGCTCCTTGAAGTTGAACTCTCAGCGAATGAGGATGATGAACACATAATCAGAACTGTATCTATCGTAGAAAAGATACTGAAGTCAAGCTTAGAACTGCTAAAGCATATCAATTAGAATTACGAAAACATTCAGCAGTCATTTTTAAGGCTTTTATTTGTTTATCAGTCAATCCATCAAGGGAAAGAGAGTTTTTATCGCTTGTATCAATATTAAGAAGATAGTCTACAGAGGTCTTGTATTGACAAGCCAATTTTACAAGCACGGGAAGGGAGGGGAGTCGCTCATTACTTTCATATAAACCAATGGTGCTTACAGACACACCAACTAATTCAGCAACTTGCTTTCTTGAAAGCTGATTTCTAACACGCAAAGTTTTCAGTTTGTACCCTAAATTTTCAAGCATAACCAGACCTCCACAGTTATATGCACAGTTTATCTAGTTATATGCTACAATGGGTTGTTAAATACTGCTAAAAGTAGTAAAATGCAACTAATACGAATATTTCAATACAGTAAGTAGAAAACAGTGGAGGATAAACTATGGGTACACAACAGGCATTAACAACAGAGCAATTAGAGGTTCTAATATTAATTAATGATATATGCGATTTAATTAAAGAAAAACACTTAGAAAATACATATAAAACAGCAATGACAGAAACTATTTGCGGTATTTTGAGTGAAGAGGAAAATGAGACACCTGATGATAACAAACAACATCATATTGAAGAAGTGTGCAACATTTTAAATTATTATGGGTATTTGGATGATGATTATTTCGTCAGTATAGATGGAAGGCAATACTTGGAATTATTAAAAGAGTATATAAAGAGTAAGATAGATAATCCATCAATTGTGAATAATAATTATACAACCATAAATTATATACAACTTGAGAATAATTTAGAGGCAGTTCTATTAAAAGGTAATATAGCTGAAACGATAGGAGAGTGTGCTAAATTTGGAAATAATTTATTACAGTTGATAAAAAAATTTTTGCATAAATAAAAGCAGTTCAATAAAAATAATTAGTTTTTAATTTGTTCATTTTTTTAGTTTAGGGGGCATCGCACAGATGCCCTCGCTCATTATCAAAATAGGAGGTACATACACAATGAGTGGCAAGTACATGAAAATTAAAAGAGTAATCATACCAACTCTTACAATGGTTATGATAAGTAGCATGTTGTTCGGTGTAACTGCATGTGGTAAGAAAGACACCTACAATATGCTCCAAGAATCCACGGAGATAGAACTGGAATATGCAGTCCCCGATTATGATAGCAACACAGAGGAATCCAAAGTCGAGTTGCTCCCATGGTTGCAATTATCTAGTTTAGAGACACACCCAGAATTAAGAACAGCCTTTGAGGAGCTTATCGGTGTAACAACAGAAGAGAATGGAACAAAGAGTGGAATAGTATATACCGATGAAAATGGCGATAGAAACCAGAACAACACTTTATTTAATGCACTGGGTAACACTAGCTTCACAATTAACTGCATCAGAGATGCAGAGCAAATCAAGAAGTTGGAAGAGATAGCCAACAATGAATACACAGACATTGAAGAAAATCAAGGTGTATCAGCTGTAATCAATGCCTACTTTGAATTGCTTCCAGACCAAGAGGATGGACAGTTTGATGGAGATGCCACTATTTCAAGAGCACAGGCAATGACCCTTGTAATGAGAGCAACCACACCAGTTAACGAAGCCCAAGCCCCAGAAGAGGATGCAGACTTCACAAAAGCAGTAGGAGAGACCCAATATACAAACTTTGCAGCACCAATGAATGATTATTGTTACATCAACACTTCAAATGGCTTAAATGAAAAGTCTTTTGAAAGCACCATGTCAAGAGGCGAATACATTTATATGTTGACAAAAGCACTCTTCGGTGATGAATATTCAAGTCGCTTAGAAGAAGCTGGCAAAGAAGAAACAGATGTAGACAGTGTAACATTTACAACATTAAAAGATGGTGGAGATGTTACATATCAAGAGGCATTAAGCAGTACTGATAAAGGCTTGCCAACAGATATGTTCAACACTTTTAAGAAAGCAGCAATAGGGTTTGTCACAGAAGACAGTCTCAACTGGGATGAAGCAATCACCAAATCCGAAGCAATTAACCTTTTCATAGATGCAGTAGAGGTTTACCAAACCAACACAGGTTCAGTGAACACAGAACCAGAAGAAACCAATGGAAATACAGCAGGGGATTTATATGTACCAACAGAAGAAGATAACCAGATAGAGGATGAAGCTTCACAGGCAATAGCAGAGGCAACGAAAGCAGATGAACAGTTACAGTCAGAAGCAGGACAGACAACATCAGAGGAAAGTAATTATACAGTAACTCCAATGACAGCTACCCTGTATGCTCAACAGGCAGTAAACCTTAGACAGGGACCTGGTACAAACTATGACAAAACAGGTAGTTTATCAACGAACCAGTCAGTAGAAGTAACAGGCTATACAGATGTTGCATCAGGAAAATGGTATCAGCTATCAAATGGTTCTTTTGTATCATCAAAATATTTAAGCACAGATAAAGTAGCAGTGCAGGCACCAACCACTAACACCAACAACAAAAGTTCAAACAGCAGCACTAACAACAGTAGCAACAGTGGTGGAAGTAATCAATCATCATCATCTAGTAGTGAAGGACAAACAGTAACCGGTATAGGGGCTACAGGTGATGGATCAGGATCAAGTAGAGCAAATCGTAGTGCTGGTAGTGATGGATCTGGTGGAATAGGTGGAAATTGGAATTTGCAATAATAAAAACAAGGAGGCTCACGAAAGTGAGCCTCCAACATTTTTACAGAGAGGTAACTTCAAATGAAAAAGAGTTATAGACAATATTTCAAAAGAAAGACAAATAAGGTATACTATTCTTTAGGTACGAGATGTACATGGAAGGAGAAGTTACCAACTATGAATAACAGTAAATATGCATTATTATATGGAATTGCACCAAGTATTGATAACTTATCACTTAATCAATTTAAACAGCAATACATTGTAAAACCAATTGAATTGTTTAATAACAGAGATTATGTGCGAAGAATAGGTGAAAAGCAACAGGCACAAGCTGATAATAACACAATAGAAATTACGTTTAATCGTAATTATTTAGGTGTTATCATAAAAAAGTGTAATATACTAGATTCATCCAGTATTGCAGATAAGGTTGAAGCAGAGTTTAAAAGTAGTACTATAAGAACACATATTGAAGAAATAAATGCAATTAGTAATTATTGCAGAAGCAATAATATAGATGTATTTGCATTTCCTGCAAAATATAAAGAAATACATCCTAAATTATCGACAATGAGATTAGTAAAGCCTGCATCATATATAATAGTAAATCACAATATCATTGTTGATGTTGCAATTGGTATTGATAATATTACAAACATGATTAACAGACACACCGAAAAAAGTATTCGATAGAGAATAAAAGAGTTTATTTAGCATTCATCAATTTTAAATGGATAAAAATTTTAATTTCAAAAAAGCATTAATTTGTAAATTCCCTAGTTCAGCGTTATAATAAAAGAAAGGGTGAAATGATATGATAAATAGTAATGCAGAAAAGAAAAGAAAACGAGATGCAGAGAAGAGAAAAAATGCATTTAATATGAAAAAATATGAAAGAATTATAGCAGCTGAGGCTAACTATGACACAATTGTATATAATGGGATAACTATTCTAATGGAAGATGATGGATATGCATTTGATTTTGTTTCACAGTTGTTAAAGAAAACATATACACACTTGAATTTTGATTTAATGGGGGCACATGGAGAGGGAGGTATGCATCATATTATCAGTTATATAAATACAGATTTTTTGATACTGATTTATGATAAATCTAATAATATAAAAATGTTACAAAATATAAATACAGAGATAAGAGAATTTAAGAACAGAAATTCAAATGCTCGAGTCATATCCATAATGCCAAAGGTTTTTGAAGAAATACTGTTATCATATATTTATTTACAGGATTTAATTAAAACAACAGATAAACAAGGAATAGCATTGATGAACATAATAAAAGAATATGTAACAGGCAAAGTAGCAGATTATTCATTAGCTAATTTTATTATAAATCCAGAAAGAGTTAATGATGACATGATATTAGAGGATTGGATTGAAAAATTAACAGTAAACACACAATATTCTTGTACACATAGTCCATCTAAAATTTCAAGTTGCTGGCTAAACGATTGTACTTCTTGTAGTGATATATCAAACAATTGTAGAATTATTACACCTACAGCAATTAAACATTACAAAGCAAAATCAAAGATAGAATACATAGCAGTAAATTCATTAGGCTTTTATATAACAAAAGCAATAGATGAGTTTATTGGTGTTAAATACAGAACAACGAATTGTAACTTGATAAATGAGAAAAATATCATGGAGGAAAAATAAAATGCTTAAAATATATACGGATAGTTCAATGTCATCTAAAGAATATCTACTTGATGTAGAGGCTGAGTTTGACATAGATGAGCCTATTATAGACAGCATGTATATGGATGATTTATCAACAAGCATTCTCAAAAAGATGGAGGGCATGATATCTAGAAATGGGAAATACATTGAGGCTAAGTTTGGAACAGTATCAATTATGGATATATCTACTGGTTGTAAGGCTTTACTGTTGTGCTCAACACGAAATAATGATTGCATAGTCAATATAGATGAAATGGGAAACAATGCAATAAAGATTTTAGCAGAGATATCTAGAAAAAAAGACATTGAAGTAGTAACACACCGAGTATTGAAATACTTCCCAGACAATTTTCAGTGTTATATAAACAACGAAAAATGTGACAAGGATGATATACCATATGCCTTAGCAGAAATCTTAGGAGAGGAGACATTCTAATGTATACAGATACTATTGAAATAGAAACAAATTCATTCAGCGTTAACCTTAAGCTAAATTCATTAATTTCAGTAGCAACTGGCTATTCATCAACTGGCAAAACATTTTTAGTTAAGATGCTTGAATTGTTAAAGGAAATAAACTTGAAGAGAATTAATAAATCAAACATTAGCATGGATGACATTGTTGTGTGTAGAACAAAAAATGATATAGAGATTTTATTAAATAATGGAAATGCACTAAAAGGAAAGACAATCTTTATAGATAGATATGATTACTTGCATTCCGATAAACTTAACAAGTTTATTTTATCTGGAAACAATAGAATAATTATAATGTCGCATACTTTTTATAATGAATTAAACTTAAATGCAGAAGCATTTATTATCATTAAATACGATAAAGAAAAAAGATTATTCTATACAGAGAAAGTGTTAGATCATTTAAGTATAGATGAAGAAATTATTTAATTAAGTATCAACAGTATATATTGAAATCAAGGACACCCACATCCCAGTGGCTGTCCTTTTTTCATGCCCTCCCCTAAATTAAGAATAAAATTTATTTTTCATCAAAATAAGGAGGAGTAGCATGGAAAAACAATCAGCAAGCAATCGAAAAATAAAATATACCCTGTTAAGTATTTTATTTTCAATATTGTTTATTTTTACAGCATTAAATATTTCAACCCCACTCACAACTTATGCAGGTAATGAGAGTGGAAACGGAACAGGTGACGCTGGTTCTTCAGGAACACATATTTTTGCAGGTGGTGCAGCATCCTACAAATCAGCATACCTAATTTACATAGTAGATGGCAATGGCAACCTATTAACCCCAGTAGTAGAGGCAGCAATAGATGGAGCTAAAGTTCCACCTACAGATGGAAATTTTAATTACGAGAAATCAAAGTTTGGCAACCAAGACCCCTCAAGATTTACTGCAATAAGTGAAGTGCCAACACCCTTCTCAAGCAGTGGAGATGGAAACGGAGCAGTTCTAAAAAGTACACTGCTTAGTAAAAATGCAGATGGAAATCCTAAAGTAGATGGTTATATAACAAATTATTTTGGAGCACAAACAGCAGAGAAGTTTAGAAGTTCATCATCAGATATGTACCTTATCTTCGAAGGCGTCTACTGGTTCACAATGAATGAAGGCAATCTCAAAGGGCAGACAATAGTAGCCACTGCGTCAGGCTGGGCGAAAGCACAGCAGGAAAATGGATACCCTCAAAATGGTACAAAAGTATTTTCAAGATATACAAATAATATATTTGCAAACTGTATGAAATTCGAGGTAACTCAGTTAGGTTTAAATCCATGTCCATCAGGCAAGCAGACAAATGATGTAATCATGAATTCAGCAAGTGGTATCATTTCTGTTTGGAATAATGAAATAAATGGAAAAAGTGGAGACCAGACAACCTATGATGAATCAAAAGGAGACACACCAGCACCTCCAGCAGACGAATCAGATGGAGCGTATACAATAGTTAAAAACTATAGATACAGTAACGATGGAGGAAACACCTACATAGATGCAGGCTGCTACAATATAAAAAATATAACAAACAAGATTATAGTAGAAAATGAGCAATCCTATAAAGTAGTAGGCTGGAAGATAAGTAATCAAACATCTACAAATATAGATAGTTTAACATGGGAAAGTAGTATACCCGGCAACGTAACACAGACAGGAACAACAGAAAAAACAGTGCAGCTCTCAAATACAGAAAAATGCTTATATGTATTATTAGAGAAAACATCAGGAAGTAGTGGAGGCACTGGAGATTTTGAAATTTCACAGGCAAGCTTAACAAAGAGAGTCCGATTCAGTGAATCATCAAAAACAAATGGGTTCAACAGTCACAGTTTTGGATGGACAAGTGGAGCATTTAGTTTATCAAGTTGTAGTGGACATTCCTACACAGATGGATGTGGTAACATGACAAATCATAGCCAAGACAAAAAGAAAGCAGATGGAACAACAGACCACAGTGGTGATACAACATATTGTGGTGGACACACAGATTACTGTAGTAACTTCAAACTATTAGATAACATAATATCAGTATCATTAAAGAATCAAAATGTTAGTACAGCACCTAAGATAATGGTACAGAAGCATGGATGGCAAAATGTAGTACAGGATACTTCAGCAAGCAGCTTAGCAGAATACTGGCATAAATTTAGACGACCATCTAATGGTGCGGATACACCTAGTAGAAGTGGCTGGGATTACGTATGTGTATTATGGAGAGGCGAAGATGATTTAACAGTTGCACAGTGGAAGAATGATGAATCAACAAATAACTTAATGAGAGAGATAGGATTTAAAGTAGCTAATACATTACAGGGAACAAGAAAAACATCTGATTTTGTCAATACATTCACAGCAAAATTTATTGGAGCATATCAGGACAACAGTACAGAATATGGAGCAAGTACAGCTTCACCACATAGCAATAAGGTTTGTAAACAGACAATGAATTACTCATTTAGGTCTGATACAGCTTTAAGCTTAAGTAATATCAAAGTGCTGGTAAAAGTTTATAGTGGACAGTCTAACAGAGATAATTCAAATGAAGCACTGAAAAAGAACCAAGCAGAGGTAGGCAGCATTACATTTTATCCATATATCAAAATGAGATATGATAAATACACTTCAACTTATGAAAATTACAATAAGCAGACAGCATATGTACTTGGAAAATATGCAAGGACACTTAATTTGAGAAATGCTGTAACAGTAAAATTTGAGACAGAAGATGATGGTAACACACTTGAAGTACAGAGTAATCAGTGGTCAACACATACATCATTGATAAAAAACATAAATAGTTTATTTGGAACTACAGATAATGCTTATAAAGTGATACCTGGCGGTGCAACATTGAACATTAAAAACAGAGATGATGCAAAAAGTAAAGATGTTAAGGTCATTACCTATCAATGCATACTTGAAGGAGATGGAAAGACACAGGTAGATTACACTGGTTCAGTAAGTGGAGACTTTACAGAAGCAACAGCAGACAGTAATCATAAAGCTACAGTAAATTCAGTAGTAGAGAGCTTAAAAACTTTAAGACTTGAGCTTTTTGGAAACAAGAGTGCAAGGAAAGAGCCATTCAGCGGTGAGAATATAACAAAGTCAAAGAAGTTTAATGGTAAAAGCATATCATCAGACAGCAAGTACAACTGGGATGACTTCAATGATTTATATATCAACGTAGCAGAGGGAAATGCATCAAAAGAAAAATATGTATTCAGTGCGGATGCTGAAGGAAACATAAGAATGAATGGTGAAGTCATTGTTACAAAAGGTCAGGGTGTTGAAAGTATAAGTAACAGAACAGCAAAAACAATCAATGACAAGACACAAGTAGTAACACAGCTGGTAAAAGCTCTTGAACGTAATACTGGAAATGATAACTCAACTGCATGGAGTATGACAGATAAGAAATGGTACAACGAAGCCTTTGATGGTGTGACAGTTCTTGTAAGCACAACAACCATCAATACAGGTTTGTGGGATCCGATGGAAAGAAGTACAGTCTTTGATCCAAAACTTACACCAAGTCAGAGCAGCAAGGAAAGCATTGGAAATAGCTTCTACTCATTCCAGATGAGGACAGCTGCATACAGTGATTTGTATGAAGACGAAGTAAATAGAGTAGGAAACTTCATGGGAGTGAATGTTTATAGTAATGTGGACTTAACAGAATTGTTTAAAACAGATAAATGGTTCAGTTCAAACATTACAACACAGGATTTGAATTAATATAGAAATGGGAAAGTCACTAGTGGCTTTCCTATTCATCATTTATATAGGAGGGCAAGACCACCTCACCTTAGCAGATTGGAAAAATGGTGGAGCAATATCCTACTTAACGAGCTTGGCATATGATTCAGCATATAACTTTAAATCAGCCAACACCCCACAGGGCACACGCAAATCTGGTACCGAGTATAATGAAACCTTTGCAACTAGATTTATAAACAGGTCACCTGATATGTCAACTACTTATAAGTCAACAGTTGGTTCAGCTGGAATATGTTCAACCACATCCTCATCCTACAGATTTGACACCAGCACTGCTCTCACCATTAATGGTATTGTAGTAAATGACCCAGTAGGGTTTATTTTTTTGCTCATTTTTAGAACAACAGACACATATAAAATACAATCATAATTCATCAGATAAAATCAATTCACATGTGACAGCTATGGTCATATTCATACTATATTTATATTAAAAACACTTATTTCTTTTTTGCAACAATGGGCTTGGCAAACAGCTCAGCAAATCCCTTATGTGAAACCAGATAGTTTATATCGTAAGCTTTAGATGATGAAGGCAGTTTGTCTTTTTTAGTGACACTATGAAGTGCATAGGGAATATCATCACTTTGCAGTATCTGACGCAGATATTCATAAGCCATATCAGATTCATTTTCATTCCAAGACCTTAGAACAATTTTATTCTGCAAGCCTTTTGAGTTTAGATAACCTTTTTCACCCTGCAATTCTTCCCAAGAGTTACGCTCCATATTATCAACGCAGTAGGAGACTTTTGTATCAAATTCATCATATTTAGTTACAACAGTATTGTGAATAATGCCATAAGTCCAAAGCTCTCGAATAGCCTTGCCAGTCACTGACTCGTCAAAATTACAAATCATATGATAGTGCCAGTTCTTATTAGTTTGTCTGCTGAACACAGCAAGATATCGGAAATCATCATATTGGTGTCGTATACGTTTGATAAATTTCTGGAATGCTTTATGACAAGTTTGTAGGTCATTTGCATTATTAACTATTCGACTGTCAAAAGTAAGTGTGACAAACTGCACATTTGGAATATGGAAATTGATATATGCAAGGGTTTTAAAGGTAGAGCGTCTTTTCTTCACACGCTTTGCATAGTTGTAGGTTGCATATTTGCCAGTATTCTTTTTGGCAGAACTTTTAAGAGGAATTTGTTTGTCATTTTCTTTATTATCTTTATCATTTTCAGGTGGAAATGGAGTCAGTACAGTCTTTAGTGCATCACTCATGGGTGCAGGAATATAATCATCTGGTAAGCTATCATCTGCCCCTAAGCGTTCCTTATATTCATTTGCAAAATCATCTGATACGCCAGTCCATGTGGTAATCTTTGTACTTCTGTTTGTTATTTCCAGTTTGAAATGTTCCGCCATACTTTTTCCTCGCTCACAATTTTATAGATTCATAATAGCACAGATTGGTATGGTTTGGAATCATAGTTGATTAGACCGATAAAGCAGACATTCGATTCAAATTAATATATACACCCACTCAAAGCGAGGAAAAATGAAAAGTACTACTGATACTGTGAATAGACATTTGATAATGTAATCAATACAGTTGCTAAACGAATTAGCATGGAGAGATGCTGCAAAGTAAAAACTCCTTACAGATTTAAGCACTTATGATTGAGAAGAAAGAAAAAATATTTTTGATAAGGAGGATACAACAATGCAGGTAAAATTCAAAGGCTGCAGGACAGGAAAGAAAATCAACATTTCTATGGTCATACCAACAGGAGAGCAGAAAACAGTAATCACCATGGAGATGCCACAAGGAGGAGACTGGAGGGCAGATATGGAATGCTATGATAAGGTCTTATCTGCGTATGAGGAACGCTTGAATAAAGCAATGCAATCAGCTCAACAGCAACAGGTAGAAGATACAGAGCAATTAGAAGAAGCATAGGAGGCAGTTAAAATGGTAATTAGATTCAAGAGCGTTAGGCAGAACAACATTATAGGTTTAATGATGATATATCCAGATGGTCATCCACGCAATGTACTTATGGCTGAATTGCCTATGGATGGAGACTGGAGAGCAGATGTAGACTTCTATGATGAAATTGAACAAGCCTACAAAAAGCGTTTGCGCAGAGCACTTCAAAACTAAATACAATTCAACACATGCAAAAGCATTACCCCAGCGGTAGTGCTTTTCTTTTGCATAGCACCACATAAAATTGCTACATTTTCTAGGACTAGTGAGAAGGCTCTGAAAAAGCAGCATTTTATATCACTTATAAAAATGTGGATTTTTGAAAAAATCAATAAAGAAAAAAATATGGAAAAAACAGAAAAAGTGAATCAATATTTTTACTAAACAATTTATTTTTATAAAAAATCAGCATGAAAATAATAGAAAAATAGCAGTTTGGGAGAATAAATAGATAGTGAGATAAAATGTACTTATAATTACCATAGCATAAGTGCAGATAAAAAGCAGTTCGCAGACAACCCTATCAATTTACTCAAAAAATAACCCTAATAGATACCGACGCAAAATCACATAGTAAAAAATTTCTATGATTGCATTAGAGGTTTACTCTGTTGCAATTTTCTATTTTAGAGCAGATATATCAAAGAAAATTGCAACTATTTTTTTGGTGTTCGTCAAATTGCACAACGGACTCATCATGAAAAATGTGCATACACTTATACTTAAGTAGTTTATGTCATTTGTTTTTTTTGAATTTTAAGAGTGTAGAATACAGCCAACAGAGCAGATTTTTTCTACACTCACTTTCGCTTACATTTTGCAATTTGTGAACTATAATGTAAGTGTAAGGTACCTACAGCAACAAGAGAAAAGCAGTATTAATAAAATAAATCTATGGAGGAAAATAAGATGGACAGTATAACAACAAACACCCCAGCACCAACAGTAAGCACAGAAGCAACCCAACCAGTACAACAGGCACAGCCAGACAAGTCAGCACGCTTCAAAGAAAAAGCCGAGAACCAAGCTTCAAAGGTAATGGCAGAGATAGAGAAGCTGCAAAAACTCTCAAACAAGAAATACTACACCTACTCAACAGAACAAATCAATGAGTTGTTTGGAGCAATCCAGAGTGCACTTGATGAAACAAAAGTAACATTCACAACAACCAATGCAGAAAAGAAGAAACTGTTTACCTTTTCTGCATAGACAGTAAGGCAACACAACAATCTATCTGGCAGAGCAATCTGCCAGATACACAGAACATTATAAGGAAGGAGGAGGTTTTAAGGTGGAGAGATTAAAGCACGTAACGATTTATCATACTCAGATAAATACTTGGAACAGTATTTATCATGGAAAAGCAATGGAATGAATATCAAGCTACAGAAAGTCATAAAGATGTAAAAAGCAAGATAAGAGAACAAGACAATATGCAGAATATGGAAACATATTCACAAGAGATAGTACAGGGAAATAAAAAGGTGCATATCACCTTGGAATTTCCCTATACAGTAGACCCTAATGATGCTAAAAGATTTGAGCATATGCTAAAAGAAGTTTATTTAAACAAAATTCAAATAGGGTCTTTACAAAGGAGTTCCCAAGCGGTATCATTCCCAACCCCAAAAGGGAAATGTGAAACAAGTTCACAAGGAGGAATGAACCATGAGTAAACGAGTAAGAACATTATTAAGAGTATCTTCAAGACAGCAGCTACATGATGATGACATACCAATTCAGCGTGCAGAAGCAGAGCAGTTTATTGCAAAACAAAAAGACTGGGTGTTTGATAAAGAATACCTTGAAAAAGGAATATCAGCCTACCACAATGGAGTGGACGATAGAGAGGTGCTTCAAGAAATCATGCAGGACGCAAAGCAGGGAGAGTTTGAAATTCTCCTCGCTTATATGTCAGACCGAATAGGCAGACAGGAAGAGTACAGTTTCTATGTGGCAGAACTTAACCGCATGGGAATTGAGGTCTGGACAATTAAGGATGGACAGTTAAAAACAGAAGAACATATTGATAAACTGCTCAACTATATCCGATTCTGGCAGAACGAGGGAGAATCAAAGAAAACAGGTATGCGAGTGCATGATACCATGGTGGAAATGGTAAAGGATGGAAGGTTTGTAGGTGGAAAAGCTCCCTATGGTTACAAGCTAGTCCTGTCTGGAGAGATAAGCAATCATGGAAGAGCATTACATAAGCTTGTAATTGTTCCAGAACAAGCAGATATAATCAGACAGATTTACAGTTATGCAGTCAATCAGGGGATGGGGTATCAAAAGATAGCAAATACTCTAAATGAAAATGGTGTGCCAGCACCTATATTGGATAAGTGGAAGGGTGGAACAGTACGAAGCATTCTTACAAATCCTATTTACATGGGTTACATAGCATACAACAGAAGAAAAAATGGTCATGCAAACAGTACACGCTTAGACAGAAAAGAATGGACTTATGCCAGAGAACAGAATCCAGAGATTGCAATAGTATCACAGGAATTGTGGGAGAGGGCACAGGAAATCAGAGAAGCCAGAAAGAATAAAATCAATGCTGCAAGGCAGGCTACAAATGAGTTGTATATGGAGCAATATAATGTACCATTCTCTACAAGGGGCAGACTTGCACTTACAGGCATGGTTTATTGTGGTTACTGTGGAAAGAGATTAAAAAACACTGGCTATGCAAACCACTGGACATGTAAGAAAACAGGGGAGAAGAAAGTCTCATACGTAGGGCGTTATGGATGTCCAAATGGGTGTAAGCCTAGAAGCACTTACTCACAGGAATATTTAGAAAGCATAGTATTTGCTACAGTAGAAACATATCTTGAAAATCTAAAGAAAATAGATATATCAAAAGAGCTTGAAGAAATGCAGACACAACAGGGCAAAACCATAAAGCGTGAAATAAAGGACTTGGAAAAAGAAATAAAAAATCTGCTGGCAGATATAGAGACACTTGAAGAAAAATTACCAGAGGCAATTCGTGGTGAATTTGCCTTTAGTGTAGATAAATTATCTGCTATAATATCGGATAAAGAGTCGCTTAAAAAGGAAAAAGAGATACAGAAGAAGAGTTTACAAAAGCAACTGGAAGAAATCTCATTGCAATCAAACGAGCTTATGACATTCGTAGAAGCAATGCCAAAATGGAATGAAATCTTTAGTCAGGCAGATGTTCAGACCAAGCAGATGATACTATCCACCCTGATAGACAAAATCATAGTAAAGGATGATGATATCACCATAAAATTCAAGATTCGTCTTGATAATTTTTTGGACGAAAAACTACTTGAATCCAGTGGTGTGGATGTACCGGAACAAAGGCTATAACTTCACCATCACAACATCCACTGCTTATGACCAGAAATTCGTATATGGAAGAAATATTTTCCAGAGTATCTCGGATGTGGTAGAGGAAATGTTCCAGAATTATCTTTCCAGACCGAATGTGAGACAGCCAATCCTGACACAGTATTGTGACGGACAGCGCGTGACGTGCAGCAACTGGCTGAGCCAGTGGGGAAGCAAATATCTTGGGGATCAGAACTACGAAACGATAGAAATTCTCCGTTATTATTATGGTGATAATATGTTTATCAATACAGCGGAGGAGATTTCCGGTATCCCGGCATCCTGGCCGCGGTATAATCTGGAAGTGGGGTCTACCGGAGATAAGGTCCGGCAGATCCAGGAACAGTTAGCGAGAATCTCGCAGGCATATCCGGCAATCCCGACGGTCACACCGGATGGGATTTACGGAGAAGCAACGAAGGCAGCAGTAGAAAAATTCCAGTCTATTTTTGGATTGCCTGTGACGGGAGTGGTAGATTACCGTACCTGGTATAAAATATCGGAGATCTATGTTGCGGTGACAAGGATTGCAGAACTGGTATAAAATGCAGAGTAAATGTGCCGGGGGATTGGTATTTTTCAGTTCCCCGGCACAAAAACGTTTCAGGACAGATCGCAGACTAGGATTTGAGTGGAAAATGTGTTAAACTAAAAGACAGTTTAAATTGCAGTAAAGCAGGGATAAAAAGTATGAACAACTATAAAATCACAATCCAGTATGACGGAACAAGATACAAGGGTTGGCAGGGGCAGAACAGCACCGGTCTGACCATCCAGGGAAAAATAGAAGCAGTGCTGGGACAGATGGCAGGACACGCGGTGGAAGTCATCGGTTCGGGGAGAACGGATGCGGGCGTGCATGCCAAAGGCCAGGTGGCAAATTTTCATATTGAGGAGCATTTTACGGAGGGAAAGATCCTGTCCTATCTGAATCATTATCTGCCGGATGACATTGCCGTTATTGCGGTTGAGCAGGTGGACGAGCGTTTTCACAGCCGCTACGCCGCAAAGAAAAAGACCTACCGCTATCACATCCATATGGGAGAGATCTCGGATGTTTTCGAGCGGAAATATGAGTACCAGTATGAGAAAACACTCGATGTGGAGCGCATGAAAGAAGCTGCTTCCTATCTGATCGGAACACATGATTTTACTTCATTTTGCGGAAATAAGAAAATGAAAAAAACGGCAGTCCGCACAATTTATGAGATCAATTTTACGAAGAAAGGAAATGATCTCTGGATCGATTACCGGGGCAATGGATTTTTGCAAAATATGGTGCGGATCCTGACGGGTACGCTGATCGAGGTCGGGGATGGCAGGAGAGCGCCGGAGGAGCTGCCACAGATCTTAGAGAGCAAAAACCGGGAGAACGCAGGCTATACAGCGCCGGCATGTGGACTGATGCTGATGGAAGTGCATTATTAAAAGATAAATTCATAAGAAAAAACAGGCAGCAGGTGTTACATGGAAAAATGGTTTGTAATCAACAAAGGGGCTGATTTTGAAAAGCTTGGAAAAGAGTTCGGGATCAGCCCTGTCACAGCGCGTCTTATCCGAAACCGTGAGGTGATCGGGGAGGCGGCATTTGAAAGATATCTGAATGGAAGTTTAAAGGATTTATACGATCCACATTTATTGAAAGATGCAGATCGTTTGACAGATATTTTAAAAGTTAAAATAGAAGAGCAAAAGCCGATCCGTATTATCGGCGACTATGATATAGATGGAGTTATGTCAACCTATATTTTATACCGGGGAATTAAACACTGTGGTGGAAATGTTTCCACGCAGATTCCGGACCGCATGAAGGATGGCTATGGAATCAATGAGAATCTGATCGATCAGGCAAAAAGAGACGGAATGGATACCATTCTTACGTGCGATAACGGAATTGCTGCAATCTCAGAGATTGCGCATGCCAAAGAACTTGGGATGACCGTGCTTGTGACCGATCACCACGAGATTCCCTATACAGAGGAGAACGGGGAAAAGCAGTTCCTTCGCAGCAACGCAGATGCAATCGTGAATCCAAAGCAGCAGGAATGTGCGTATCCTTTTAAAGAGTTATGTGGAGCAGCAGTCGCATGGAAAGTGCTGCAGGTATTGTATGAAAAAATGGGTTTTGCCCTGGAAGAAACCTATGAATTTCTGGAAAATGTCGCATTTGCAACCGTTGGCGATGTCATGGATCTGACAGACGAAAACCGCATTTTGGTGAAAGAGGGATTAAACCGCATTCACCGCACAAAAAATCCGGGGATGCGCGCCCTGATCTTTCAGAATCATTTAGAACCGGAACAGGTCAATGCATACCATTTTGGTTTTGTGTTAGGACCGTGCATCAATGCGAGTGGCAGACTTGATACAGCAAAACTGTCGCTGTCTCTTTTTTTACAGGGAGAGGAAGAGGCAGCAAAAACGGCAAGGGAGCTTGTGGAGTTAAACCAGCAGCGCAAAGATATGACAGCAGATGGCGTCGAGGAGGCAAAACGTGTGGTGGAGGAACATTACATGTCGGATAAAGTGCTTGTCATTTATCTGCCACAGGTGCACGAAAGTCTTGCAGGAATCATTGCAGGGCGTATCCGGGAGGCTTATCATAAGCCGGTATTTGTGCTGACGAAGGCGGAGGAGGGCGTGAAGGGCTCTGGGCGTTCCATCGAGGAGTACTCCATGTATGAGGAACTATGTAAGTGCAGGGAACTTCTGGAAAAATTCGGCGGACATCCGATGGCGGCAGGATTATCTCTTCCGGAAGAAAACGTGGATAAGTTCCGTGAAAAAATCAATGCCTGTGCAAATCTCACGGAGGATGACCTGATTCCGAAGATCAAAATTGATATTCCGATGCCAGCAGCGTATGCGGATGCCGGTCTTATCCGGGAATTTGCAGTGTTAGAGCCTTTTGGAAAAGCCAATATCAAGCCACAGTTTGCCGACAAAAACCTGAGTATCACAAAGGCTTTTGTGGTCGGAAAAAATCAGAATGTGTTGCGGCTGAACCTGGTGACAGCCGCGGGAGAGGCGGTATCGGCAGTCTATTTTGGTGATATTGAGGCGTTCAAAGCATATTATGCAGAAAAGTATGGAAGTGCGGAAGTGGAAAAAGCTTTTCGCGGACAGATAAACAAATTGAGGATAATGATTGTGTACTATCCGGAGATTAACGAGTATAATGGAGTGGAAAGCGTACAGGTTATCATTCGAAATTATCAGTAAAAGCTGGAGGATGGCATATGTTTGGTGGAAAAAAAGCAAAAGAACTGGAAGAGGAACTTCTGGCATTACAGGAAAAACAGAACCGTCTGCAGGAGCAGATTTCTAATATTGCAAAAGCAAAAGACAGCGCAGAAGAGACATTGGTACAGATGACGATCTCAAAAACGGAACTGGATGAGACAATCACGGCGGTTTCAGAGGAATTGGAACTGTTAAAGGAGTGTTCAGAGGCGAATTCAGGACAGACCGTACTGTTGAAACAGCAGCTTGCAAAAAAGAATGAACAGAATATCAGATTGCAGCAGGAAAAAGAAGCACTCTGCCAGCAAATGGAGGGTGAGCACGAGAAAATTGCAAAAGTTGTAGAGAAGAACAAGTACGTCACCACACCCATGAAGGAGATAGAATCGTTCTATGAGGCATATTGTCAGGAGAGAGAGTCTGTTGAAGAGGCGTTACAGAAACTGGCAGATATTTCACAGAATATGGGAGTTCTGGCACTCGGCGCAGCAATCGAGGCAGGACGCATGGGAGAAGACGGAAGAAAATTTGTGACAGCGGCAGAGGAAGTGCGTGTGAACGCAGAGCAGTATACTTTGGCGGTTGCGGATGTGCTTGCGAGGATCAGTGGTTTTGAGGAAACTGCCACAGAGGCGGAAAAACAGATTCATGCGTTAAATGATCTCTTAAAAGAAAATAACGGTTCTCTGGTGAAACTTCTGGAAGACAGGGACACAGAGGCAGTGGAAACGGATCATGAAAATGTGGAAGAAGAAACAAATATTGAAGAAATATTAGAAAGTCTCTGTCAGGGTGAAAATGAATTTTTCGAAGTGCAGAGCAGAGTGTTATCCAAAGCGGAAACACTGCGTCAGGAGTGGAAAGAGCACAAAGAATGCGCGGATGAATTAGAACGTAATGTGGAGGAAGTCCATCGTTTCGTCCAGACATAATAAAGAAGCCATAGGTTAAAAAACAGCATTTACTTACAATCACAAAAAGAGTAAGAGAGGGGAAAAAGTATGGCAAAAGAGGAGAAGTTTACATTTTTATCAGCGGATGGCAAAACAACCATCCATGCAGTCAGATGGATTCCGGAAGATGGAAATTATGAGGCAATTTTACAGATCACACATGGCATGATAGAGTTTGTAGAGCGCTACAGACCATTTGCTGAATTTCTGACAGAGAATGGCTTTATGGTGGTGGGACATGACCATTTAGGACATGGGGATTCCGTAGCATCCAAAGATGACTGGGGATATTTTGCGGAAAATCCAAGTGACACGGTGATCGCAGACATGCATACACTGCGCACAATGGTTCAGAAAGAAAATCCGGGTGTTCCTTATTTTATGATGGGACACAGTATGGGATCTTATATGCTTCGGAAATACCTCACCGTTTACAATGATGATCTAAGAGGGGCGATCATTATGGGAACCGGTTGTGTGCCGGACAATACGACCAAACTTGGAATCAACGTGTGCAAATTCCTTGCAAAAATTTTTGGCTGGCATCACAGAAGCAAACTGGTAGAATCGCTGTCGTTTGGCGGACCATATAAGAAATATGATCTTTCTGGAAAAACACTTTCAAACAGCTGGCTTACAAAAGATGAGGATATTGTAAAATTTTATTATAGCGAACCGCGGTGTACGTTCAAGTTTACATTAAATGGCTATCTGGGGCTGATGGAAGCGGTTCTCTACGATAATCAGTTGGAAAATGTGAAGAAAGTGCCAAACAAGCTTCCAATTTTTATTGTATCCGGTCAGGATGATCCGGTGGGAGATAATGGTGTCGGCGTGAAAAAAGTGTATGATCTCTTCAAAGAGGCAGGTTCTCTGGATATTACATATAAGCTTTACGAAAATGACAGACATGAAATTTTAAATGAGACAGACCGCGATAAAGTGTATGCAGATCTTCTTGCATGGATGAGAGTGCGGATCGATACGTAAATAAAAAGAGAGGGAAAAAAAGTGAAGAGAAAGAGAATGACAAAGAGAATTGCAGCAATTATTTTAGCAGCAGTGATGATGATACCAACACATGTAACATCATTTGCAGCAGATGCTTCTGCGCAGAACACCGCAGGGCAGGAGGCAGGCAATGCCACATCCGGTGATTCCCAGACAACACAGTCGGAGAATCAGGCGGCAACGCAGAATGACAGCAGCACAACAGGTACAGATACCAATGCTGGTTCGACTGGAAATACAGGATCGGATACACAAAACAGCACAGCTTCAGATTCAAAGAGCAGCACAAGTTCAGATACACAGAACAGTACAGGTTCAGATTCACAGAGCAATACAACCAATAATGCTGCTTCAGATTCGCAGAGCAGTACAACAACAAATTCTGACAGCACAAATACTTCCACCAGTGGCACAACCGATAATGTTACAGGTGGGGTAACGGTAGAAGATGATAAAAAATCCACAGAAAATGTGACTGGAGATGTCATTGTGGATGAGAATAACGATAATGTTGAGATTAAGAAAGATGATAAACCTTATCTTGCACTCGGTGCGGATTTGTCCGATGACCAGAAAAATACCGTATTATCCCTTATGGGAATCGATCCTGCCAATCTGGCAAATTATAACGTGACTTACGTTACAAATGCACAGGAGCATCAGTATCTGGATTCCTATGTGGATTCTTCCAAAATTGGAAGCAAGTCATGGTCTTCTGTCGTGATCGTAAAACGTAAAAAAGGAAATGGATTAAACATTTCTACGAACAATATCACATACTGTACCGTTGGTATGTACAAAAATGCGCTGACAACTGCTGGAATTACAGATGCAGATATCATCGTTGCAGGCCCAAAGCCAATCTCCGGAACCGCTGCACTGGTTGGAATCTTTGAGGCATATGAGGCAATGACCGGGGAAGCAGTACAGGATAACGTTGTAGATGCAGCGTTAAATGAACTTGTTGTCACCGGAGAACTGGAAGCTTCCATTCAGGGTCTGACCGATCAGGAAGTGGAGGAGTTTATTGCTTACATCAAGTCACTGATCGCAGAAAAAGGACTGACTGACGAGAAGAGTATCAACGAAGCAATTGATGAAGCCTGTGATAAATATGGCGTCACTTTATCTGATGATGAGAGACAGAAAATCGTTGATCTTCTTTTGAAAATTACTTCTCTTGGAATTGATTTAAGTGGACTGGTGGATTACGCAGCCTCTCTCTACAATTCCTTTAAAAATGGAGGAAGCTCTTCCGGAATCATGGCATCTATTGGTAATTTCTTTGGAAATATCTTTAGTGCGATTGGGGAGTTCTTCAAAAATCTGTTTAAATAACCGGAGTTTAACTGGCGTAGTGTCGCAGATTTTGTGGTGCTATCTCAGGGCTTGAAGGGCAGATATAAGCGTCCTTTCACAAGTCGTGATCTTATAGGTTTATAAAAAGAAAAACGGTACAGACGAAATATGATGTTCCTGTTCGCCGGGCATTCCGAT
>OFMV01000197.1_pt1 | contig 56651 bp, 52 predicted proteins | sample 1541881 | NCBI WGS metagenome assembly OFMV01 (sample SAMN04209220, study PRJEB22552) | human gut metagenome | biome: gut; material: feces | host: Homo sapiens | place: USA: Oklahoma
AGAACGATTGCAACTATGCTATTGTCCGATGTAGACCTCAAGTCCTACACGGATACAGCATACCACAACGAAGAGTTAAAGTCACTAACAAGATACCGATTCGATAAGGTTCGTGAAAGAGCCAAGCTGAAGCAGTCAGTGTCCAGACTGGTCACGATTCTGTTTCCAGAACTGGAGAAGCTCGTTACCTCTCTCCATATTGCTTCGGTTTATGCGCTCCTCAGTGAATATCCCGGTGCAAAACAGATTTCAGAAATTCATCTCACCAAGCTGACAAACCTTCTTGTGACAGCATCCAAGGGTCGTTATGGCAAAGATAAGGCTATCCAGATTCGAGATGCTGCCAGAACTTCCATTGGTTCCGTTATGCCTGCTAAATCTCTGGAGCTGAAGCATACCATTAAACTCATTCGGGAACTCACCTCCGAGATTGATGAAATTGAAGTTTCTATTCAGAAAATCATGGATGAACTGAATCCACCGATTCTTTCTATTCCCGGTGTCGGTATCCAGTCAGCAGCCATGATTCTTGCTGAAATCGGTGATTTTTCCAACTTTGAATCTCCTGACAAAGTCCTTGCTTACGCTGGCTGCTCTCCATCTACATACCAGTCCGGAAAACTTACAAACTGTTACGCTCACATGGAGAAGCGTGGTTCGCGATATCTGCGATATGCCCTTTACAATGCGACCAAGTACGTCTGCTATTGGAATCCTGTCTTTGCTGAATACCTTGCCAAGAAACGTGCCGAAGGAAAGCATTACAATGTTGCCTTGTCCCATGCCACAAAGAAACTTGTACGGCTGATCTATGCTCTACAGAAGTCTGGAAAAGCATATCTTACAGCTGCCTGATTTTCTCCAGAGCCTGAGCTAACCCCAAGAACCACTTAGCTGGCGCAGCGAACCCTTGACAAACCGAAGCATTCAAATGCTATCCTGATTTTGCGAGGGCTGGCTGGGCTTGCTTTGCTGTTCTCTCCGTCGCCCTCGCTGTTCCAAGACCAGCATTTGAAGGCTGTTTGTCATGGGCAGCGAATGGTTGACGGATTTTTTCATTTTGGGGCTTGACTTTTAATAGTTAGTCTCCCATATACACAAGGGGCATCCGCAAACCGCAGATGCCCCTTGTTACATATCAAAACCACTATATATACGCTTCATGTGTTCATTCAATACAATATACAGAGAAAAGAGGTATTCTATGCGCTCTCAGTTCACTTCGTATGAGCAGCTTCCCATCACCCTGACAGCCGACCACGTCGCTGCTGCACTGGGTATCTCCCGCGCCAATGCCTACATCCTGCTCCGCTCGGATGGCTTCCCCACGCTCCACATCGGCAAGCGGATGGTCGTACCCAAAGACCGTTTTCTTCAGTGGATCACGGACAGCGTAAATGGCTGATCTGACATCCTTGATTCAAGAGGTTTCTTTTTCTATACTATTCCCGAAACGACTTGACATCAGGAAGGAGGCAATATGCCAAGCAAACGTTCACACGGCGAGGGTACGCTTCGCCACCGCAGCGATGGTCGCTGGGAATTACGTATGATGGACGGCTACCAGAAAGATGGTTCGCCGCGCTTCAAAACCTTCTATGGCAAGACTCAGAAGGAGGTCAAGCTCAAACTGAAAGAGTATCAGGATGCGCTTATCAGCGGTGTCCAGCTGGACACGATTCTGTACTTCGAGGATTGGGCAGATACATGGTTCGAGGGTCACAAGGATAATATCGCTCCCACGACACAGGAAAGCTACAAATACTGCCTGAAAATGCTCAAAGAAGGATTTTATCATCGCCCCTTGACCGTCATACGCCCCATCGACATTGAAAATTTCCTGAAAGTGATGCGGCGCGATGGCCGCTCTGATTCTTACATCAGCAAGGCACGAGGGATGCTCTACCAGATCTTTCAAAAGGCAGAAGCCAATGACCTTGTGCGCCGTAACCCGGTCCGGCTTGCTGAAAAGATGCGGGCATCCGGCACCGCAAAACGCAAGGAAGCCTTTACCACAGCGGAAGTCGCACACCTGATGAAGGTGCTGCCCGATGACCGCATGGGCTTGAGCATCCGGCTTTTGCTCGGCACTGGGATGAGAATGCAGGAACTTCTGGCTTTGGAGCCGCAGTTTATTGAAGAAGATGGCTCTGTCATTCACATCCGGCAGGCAGTAAAGGTCGTAAAAGGTACGGTCAGCATCGGCAGTCCGAAATCCAAAGACAGTATCCGGGATATTCCGGTGCCGCTGAATGTCCGCCCGTGTGCCATCAAGCTGCGGGATACCACCGACCAGTTCATCTGGGAAAGCCCCAAGACCGGCTTGCCCTGCAATCCCACCCATTTCCGGGATGTGTTCCGCAAATCTCTGGAAGAAGCGGGCGATGTCCGCTTGCTCACGCCGCACAGCTGCCGCCACACCTATGTGTCGCAGATGCAGGCGTTGGGCGTGGATATCCAGACCATCCAGAGCATCGTAGGCCACGCCGACACCGAGATGACTGAGCATTATCTCCATGTTCAGGAATCCATTCGGCAGAGTGCGATCCAGTTGTTCAGTGAGACATTTTCGGCCTGAAAATTGGACGGAACAGCACTAATTAGACCAGATAAAATCTTTGGCATTGTGGTCAAAATTGTGGTCAAAACCAAATGAGGCCAGCCCGTAAACAAAAAAAATCCAACGATTTCTAACGTGAAATCGTTGGATTTAAATGGTCCACCTGACACATTCTCACTCGAACAATTTTACTCTCTACGCCACCACCAATTCTTTCTATATGCTTCTTTCAAACCTTACTTTTTCTCGTACATAGTATCCGCTGCATTATACAGCATCTCCAAAAACTGTCCCGCCGTTGGCCGATGATCCAGCGGATATCCCGCCAACACCTGCACTTTCTCCGGGTCAGTTTTCCACGCCAGCTTTGCCGTCCTGCGAACAGCGCTCTCCACAGCCCTCCAAGCATGATCAGAAGCTTCCGCCACAGGCAGATAAACTTCCTTCTGCAAGGCTCGCAACCGGTCAGGCCTGGTGCAAATCAGCGTCATACACTGCCGGAGAGTATAATAATCACTCTTTGTGCGAATGATACCCAAAGGGCGCAGCAAGTGGTCAAATTGTGTATCAGTCATTCTAACACATCCTTTCGCCCATCATGCTACGCCTTTTGTCGAAAGAAGTCGAAAACACAAACTCAGCCCCGAGGAACCATCAGGCTCCCCGGGGCCGTTGTCAGCTGCCGTTCTTTTCTTCCGCCCGCTGCTTCAGCACGTCCACAGCACGAGTCAGCGCCGCCGGGATGGGCACACCCATCAGTCCGGCATTCTCCACGATACTGATAGTCTCATTGCATACAAACGCAATGACAACGGTGTCCCGAATAAAGTTCGACCCGATGACAGCATCCAGCCTGCAGGCCACCAGTACCACCAGCAGGCTCACACCCTTGCGGCACAGGCCCTTCCAGCCTGCCCGGCTCTCAAGGGTGCCAGTTTTGGTCTTGGGACTGGTGTGGAACACCCCCGCCACGATCAGGCCGGTGATGTAGTCGATTGCCATAAAGATGATAAGCGTCTGCAGCGCCGTGTCCCAGCCGCCCAGCAGGCTGGCAATGGCCCCGCCCACAATGCCGATGGCCGCACAAATCTCATTTTTCATTGTCATTCTCCTTTCACTTTGCCCAGCCCCTTGCGCTGGATGATGGTGGCGTAGTCCTTGTAGGCCACGCTCAGGTCTACGCCTGTGGCAATGCCGGGAATCTTTCCGCTGCGGGTGTACTGCCACATGCCGAAGGGCCAGCCGGGGGCGGGCTTCTTGGTGCGGTAGGCCGCCAGCCATACGTCGTATGGCTTGAGGGCCGCGCCGCCTATGTAAAGGTTGGTCTGCCCGAAATACAGGCCGGTGTAGAGCATGGCGTACACGCCCCAGCTCTCCACCACGCTCAGGCAGTGGGCCACGATATCGGTCAGGGCAGACTTGCTCAGGGCCGCCTGCAGCTTGTCCTCGATGTCCACAGCCACCGGCAGCTGGAAGACTCTGCCGCCCAGCGCCTGCCTGAACAGGGCCAGCTCCTTGTCGGCCTGTGCCTTGGTGGTGGCCTTGAAGTAGCCGTACACGCCCACCGGGATGCCCAGCCGGGTGCACTCGGCGTAGTTGCGGGCAAAGAAGGGGTCGATGTAGGGTTTGCTGGGCTTGCCCTCTTTGCTGTTGCCCATGGCGCGGATCATCACGCCGGAGACAAGGCCGCTGGCCTTGACTTTGTCCCAGTCAATGCGGCCCTGCCATTTGCTCACGTCAAGTATTGTTCTGGGCATTCTGCGCCTCCTTTGCAGTATTCAAAGTGACTCCCGCATAAACTCGCCAACTCGTACCGGCATCATCATTGGGCCAAATCGTGACATGCTTTCCACTGCAGATTGGCCATGCATGGAATTGTCGAATCCCATACATTTCATCGCCGAATGTATGCGCTCCCGGTTTTGTTGTGCAGGGATGATGCGGTAGCTCGTCCATGGTCATGGTATGCACATGGTAATGCTACGGGTCTTTCTGATATTCAGCTCTCTGTAGGGCAACAGCTTCCTGCACGATCTTGTTAAGCCCTGCATGGTCATACTCCATTTTGAAAGTTCCGCTCTCGAGCAGCTCGTCCAATGTTCCCTCCAGGGTCGTGTCACCCAGTGTGATGCGCACCTTCAGGTCATCCATTGCTCTGCGCCTCCTTACTGTGTAATTTCCTCAAAGCCGCTCTTGATAAGAATCGCCTTGACCTTCTCCTTCAGCAAGCGGGGGCAGCGCTCATACAGAGCCTTTGCTTCCTCCGCAGTCTCAGCAGACATGATTTCCTGTGCCCATAACATCGCCATCATAAATACCAACCTTTCTAGTCTTTTGTAACATTTACGCATAGACAGTCTCGCTCATCTCAAGCAGACACTGTTTCAGCATCTCGTTTTCCTTTTGCAAAGTAGCCAGTGTTTCAGGCAGCTGCGCCATCTGGGTCTGGGCGCTCTCCACCGTAGCAAGCCGCTCCTCAAGTGTAGGGGTCGGCTTCGGTGCATCGGCAGGATCTGGCTGCGTGCCTGCTTCCACCACAACGTAGGCCTCCGGCTGGTCGTCCATGCTCCACAGGGCCTCGCCCACGGCAGCCGCTGCATTGTGGGCGGTAATGGCATCCACAACGGCAGAATAGGCATCGCACTCTTCCTGTGTGATAACAGGCTTCAGGATTTTTGTTCCGGGTTTAATTTCCATTTACGTTCACCTCACCACCAGCGGCCAACAGCAACGCTATAACATGTTGTATCGTTTGTTCCAGGTAGTGTGCATGATGTCGTGCTTTTGTTCTTACAAACAAACGATAAAAATGAGATAGGGCAGCCAACAACAGAATATGCCGTATTAGAAAATGCCACCGGAAATGACCATGTATAATCGTTTCCGTCTGAATTGATGGAGTACCAGCAGATCTGTGTCCCATCTGAAAATCTTACCCAGTTACTGCCGCTGGCTGCTACTGCTGAAGCACCCGCCGGGCCTTGCGGCCCCCGCGGCCCCTGCGGGCCGGTAGCGCCTGTGGCACCTCCGGGTCCTGTTGCCCCGGTGGGTCCTTGCGGTCCCCGTGGCCCCTGCGGGCCGGTAGCGCCTGTGGCACCTCTGGGTCCTGTTGCCCCGGTGGGCCCTTGCGGTCCTTGTGGCCCCTGCGGCCCCTGTGCACCGGGATCACCCTTGAACGCTCCAGACGCAGCGGCTTCTTTCAATGCTTTCATTGCCGCATTGGCCGCGTTGGTGCTGGCTTTCTCTGCCCGGTCAGCATCGGCCTTTGCCGCCCCCGCACTGGTGGATGCCTCCCCGGCCTTGGTGGCGGCGGCAGAAGCGCTCCCCGCAGCGTCGGTGGCCTGCTGGGTGGCGGTGTTTGCCGCAGTGGTGGCCGTCTTGGTGGAGTTGGCCACATCGTTCAGGGCCGTGGTGCGGGCCCGCGCGATGTCCTGCAAGGCGGCGGTATGCTCCGTCTCCGTGTCCTGCAGGGCCCGCTTGGCGGCGGTCTCGCTGGTCTTGGCGCGCTCCTCGCTGGCGGCGGCGTTGGTCTCGCTCAGGGCTGCTGCGTCCTCGCTCTTTTTCGCCGCCTCTTCACTGTCCTTTGCCTTTCCCGCACTAGCCTTGGATGCACTCTCACTCTCGGCGCTTTTCTTAGCGCTGTTCTCAGATGCCTCTGCGCTCTTTGCTGCCGCTTCCTCACTTTTCTTTGCCGCAGCAGCACTGTTTGCAGCCTTTTTGGCATTTTCCCCGCTCACCCGCACGCTTTCTTCCATGCTGGCGGCAGAGTTCGCTGCTTCTTTAGCAGATTTGGCCGCTGCTTCCTCACTGGTCTTGGCCGCGTTCATGCTCTCCAGCGCCTTTTTAGCGTACTTCGTCACCTCGGCCACGAACTGTTCATAGATGCTCGGCGTAATGCTCTCGGTGGTCGTGTCGGTGTCGATGGTGTCATAGCAGGTGTACTTGCCGGGCTTGGTCATGGCAGTGTAGCCGCTGTCGTTGATGGCCAGCAGCATCCAGGTGCCCTCTTTTTCCAGTGTCCAGCGCCGGTCTACCAGTGCGCTGTTGTTCTCGTCCAGGATCTGCGGGTCCGGCTTTGTGCCGCTCAGGCGCTGCACATGCAGGGTCACGGTGCAGTTCTTCCACTCTTCCGGCAGCTCAAAGCGAAGCTCGTCCACCTTGGCGCTCCGCACACCGCCCAGATACAGCGTCTCAATGTTTGCCCGGAACGTCGAACCGTTGTCCTGCAGCTTTCTGATCTTGATATCCAGTTGGCTCACAGTTTCACTCCCTTCCTGCCCCTATCCTATCACGCCCCGCCGGGTGCAACTACCCCGGACATACATAAGTTCCCGCCTCTTGACAAATACGTAAAATACGTATATAATCAAATCACCAACGAAGAAAGGAGGATTCCACCGCCATGCCGCTAACTCCAAAAGAGATGTGTCGGCTGTTGGAGCAAAACGGCTTTGTTTGCATTCGCTCCAATGGCTCTCATCGGATGTACAGCAACCCCGTCACCAAAAAATCCACTGTCGTTCCTTATCATGCAAAGGATCTGAAGCCCGGTCTAGAAAAAAGTATTCTTAAACAAGCCGGAATCAAAAAATAACATTATCTTGTTAGGATCAACCTGGAAAATTTCTGGTTATCCTAATACTACATTATAGATTATTGAAATAATTGAATATTAGTTTTCTCGTTATCATATAATATTTTCAAAACTTACATCACGCTATATATGAGGTAATATTAAAATGACTGCTGTATTTTATCCTGCTGTTTTTCATCCAGAAGAAACAGGATATTCCGTTACAATTCCAGATATTGAAGGTTGCTTTACCCAAGGGGAAACTATGGATGAAGCGGTTGCTATGGCCCAGGATGCCATTGGTCTGATGCTTGAAGATTGTGAAGTATGTCCTAAGCCTTCTCTTCCTTCTGCCATCCATGTGGATACCGGTGATTTTATTGCAATGATTCCTTTTGATATGGAAGAATATCAGAAGCAGTTCAAGCCCGTCAAAAAGACCCTGTCTATTCCCGGTTGGCTCAACGATGCCGCCGAATCCGCACACATCAATTTTTCCAGTGTTCTGCAAAAAGGTCTGAAATCCGAACTCGGCATGATTTAACAGAATAACATAGCAAAAGGGAGGCCGTTCACCCCGAACGGTCTCCCTTTCTTCTAAGCAGGGCTCCCCCCTCGGGGGAGCTGTAAGCAACTCCGCCTTTGGCGGATTGCGCACTGAGAGGGTTTCACCTCACCCCTGCCCACTCATCCTTGCTGTTTTTTGCCTGTTCCTCCTTTTTTGCCGCGTCCTTCACCCACTGGGCAAAGTTCTTGTTCTCATACATCGGGGTTCCGTCCGCTTTGGTCAGCTTCAGCAGCATCGTTTCCAGGCGCTTGCGGTCGCTGCTGCTGCCCGCCAGATACTCCTCTTTCACCGCGTCGGTGATCTTCGTCTTGATGTTGCCGTCCTCCTTGCCCGCCGTCCGCAGCCGCTTCACCTCGTCCTGCACGTCGTCGGCCCGGCCGGTGTCCACCGCTTCAGTCAGGTCATCGTACACGCTGCCCTCGGTGCCGCCCGCCAGCAGCTCGTCTGCCTTGCTGTCGATGGCACCGGTCACAAGGTCGATCACCCATGCCCGCTTTTCCGCGTCAGCTTTCACACCCTCCCGGATGCCCAGGGTCTCGTACATTTCCCGCACAAGCTGCTTTGTCAGCTCCTGGCGCTGGCTGTCTTTGCCCTCGTTCCGGGCCCTGGCCGCCTGCTCTACTTCCGGGCTGTATTTCTTCAGCCGGTTCTTCAGCTGGCTGTCAATGGTCTTTTCGTCCTTGCCCATGGCTTCCAGCTTCGCCATAGCACCGCTGGCGTTGTCCGTGTCCCCCTCGGCAATGGCGTTGTACAGCCGATCATACTGACCGGTGGCGCTCGTCGGGGTCGAGCTGAACGAAAAGCCGCTTCCGCTTGCAATGTCTCGTGCATCTTCCACATAGGCATCAAAGGCATCCAGCATTTTCCGGGCGTTTCCCATAGGTACACCCGCAATTTCAAACCCGTACTGCATCAGGTTCACGCCTGCTTTTCGCAGTTTCTGGTGATACGCTTCCAGCTGTTCCTCCGTCATGTCACCGGTGTCCTGCCGGACAAGGCTGGAAAACTTCGTTACTGCTGCAAAAAGATCATTCACAGCGCTGATGTTGGTTGCACTCACCACATCGTAATCCGTACCGTTCACTGCATTTCCCACAGCGCTGTACAGCTCGCTGCCATACAGGAAGTTGCCCGCAAAGCTTTCCGTGTACAGATTCAGGAATCGCTTGCTCACGCTGGCCGCGGTCACATCTCCGTTCTCGTCCTGCTCTCTGTCCCACCGGTGCAGCAGGAAGTCCGCACCGATCTTCATCAGCGCAAACACAGCAGTCTGGGTGATCTGGCTCACAATGGCCCGGTTCAGGTTCTTTCCGGCCCGCTTCACTTCTTCTGCCGTCTCGCTGCTGGGTGCAGCCTTGTCCCGTGCCTTCTGGGCGTTGTAGTCCATCACCGCATCGGCCAAAATGCCGTAGTTCTGGAAACGCTGGGTCGTGAACATTGTCAGGGTCTTGGTCATTTGATCCGGATTTCGCTGGATCCCCGCCCGCTGCATGGTGGTGTAGTTGGGCTGGGTCTCCTCAATGACCCGCTGATACATCTTGTTCACGGCTTCCCAGTAGGCTTCGCTGCCTTTCGTGGCTGCACCCTCTGCAAACTCATTGGTATGGTGCTCCACATACCGCTTGGAGCCTTCCCACAGTGCCGCCACCGTGATCTCGTCCATGCTGTTGATCCAGCCGGTCACCCACTTGGGCAGCTTGTCCATAGCCTTTTCTGCCGCGCCCTGGCTCACGCCAATGCTGGCAAGCTCACCCCGCTGGCTGCCCCGCAGTCGGTATCGCAGCAGCACATCCCCGTGCTGGGCGATCTCCGCTTCCAGCGCCGCCCGCTGCTTGCCGGAGAGGTTCTTCACAAACGGCACCACCGCCGCCATGGTATCCGCACCCAGTACCGCGCCCGCCGTTGGCAGAGATGCCGCCTGCGCAATGGCCACGCCCGGGTTCAGCGTCAGGATCGCGCCCGCATAGTTGCCGCGCAACCTGTCCAGCACTTTGGTCATTGTGGTCGAGCGCTTTCTTTGCGTGGTCTGCAGGTCGGTCAGCAGGTCATCGATGTAGTTCGTCGCGCTCTGGCCCCACTGCTCTTTCAGGATACCATTTTTCAGCATCTTGATGCCGTCCTCGGTCTCAATGCCACTGTTCAGCACCTTCTGCACATCCCGGATGGGTGCCGCCAGTCCGGCGTAGGCTGCCGTGTCCCGCAAACTCCGCTGCACCACGTTGCTGCATTCCTCCAGCAGGATGGGCAGCTGGCTCTTGACACGGTTCTTCAGAAAGCCCCGGCCCTCAATGGTGGCATCCAGTTTCACGCCCTCGATCTGGGTCGCCAGCGCCGTCTTGTCCACCGCAATGGGGTAATAGTTTTTCACGGTGGCCCGCTGGTAACCCAGCAGCTTCATGCTTGTCTCGTTGATCAGGTTCGTGGTGTAGCTGCCGAAGAAATTCTTCATGTCCTCGCACCAGGCCCGGTCGTAGTCGGTCATGGCCTTCTCCACGGCCTGGATCACGGTGTCGGCCATGGGGTTTCCCGCGCTGTCCTTCAGCATCCCGATCTTCACGGTCTGGCCCTTCTGGTAAGCCTTCTCAATGTCGCCCCTGTTGTATTCCTCCGCATCCGGGATCGTCAGGCCACCGTTCAGCAGGTGCTCCCGGCTGTCGGCGTTCTGCAGGTGCATGTACAGGCTGCACAGCTGGGCGTGGGTCAACGGTGCAGCCCGACCCTTGCTGTCCTTCAGGCCAATGTCCACCAGCTCTGCGCCGGGTCCCGCAAAGGTTTCCATCTGCTTCAGGTTCTTCTTTCCCGTCACATTGTCAAAGAGCTTTGTTCCCTCCACCGTGATCCGGGTCTGCTCCCGCTGTCCGTCGTTCAGGATCGTTGCCAGCTTCTCCATCTGCCCGTTCGTTTTGTATCCGCCCAGCATCCGGAACACGCGGGCAGCTCCCAACATGTCCAGGTTGTACCTGGTCAGGGCGCTCCGCAGCTTTCCATCGTTGCCCTTGCTCTGGCGCACCTCTGCAGCCGCCTCGTTGGCGATCTTATCCACTGCTTCGGCTTTCTGCAAGCTCAGGGTCTTGTTTGCCGTCCGGATCACGTGCAGGGTGCTGGTCGTAATGGCTTTCAGCATCCGCATCTGGTCCACCGTCATGGGCAGATAGGTGCGGTTCTCGGTCTCCCGGATCCGCTTTCTCAGCCGGTCACGCAGCATCTCGGCCTTTTCGCTGTCCGGCAGTGCCTCGGCCTCTGTCAGCTGCTGGTTCAGCCGGTCAAGCTGGGCCTGCTTGCTGGCATTCAGGTCAGCCTGCAGCGCGTCAATGAGCTCCGGCACCTTGCTCAGCTTCCAGTCCTCGCTGATGCCGTTGGAGCTGTTCTCGGCTCCCATCGACTGCATGATGCTGGTGCGCAGGGCCGTCAGCCGGGCCACGGCGTGGTCGTTCAGCAGGGTCATATCCGCCAGCTTTGCCACCTCTGCCGCCTGCTGGATCAGGTGTGGCTGCACATACCGGTCCTTGCTGGGCCGCAGGACCATCTGGTTCAGCTGGGCAGCATTGGCCCGGATGCCCCGCCGCAGCTCGTCCTTCTGCCGGCCGTCCCGGGCTTTCTGTACTCGCTTCTCAGCCAGCTTCTTGGCAATGGCAATGTCCTCGTCCCGCTGCTGCTGGGCTGCAGTGATGGCGATTGCGTTTCGTTCCGCCTGCTTTTCCTGCCACTCCTGAGCTTTGCGCTGGTTTTCCTGCTCCCATTCCAGCAGTTCGTTTTCCTGATGGATCAGCTGCCACTCAGCCCGATCAGCCCGGCGCTGTTCTCCTGCCACCTGGTGAGAAAGGTTCCAGTTCTCCCGCTTCAACTGTTTGTTTTCCAGCCGGATCTCGTCCAGCATCTGCTGGCGTTCTTCCTTCAGCCGCTTCTTTTCGGCCTTCCACTCCCGTTCGTAGGCTTCCTTCAGCACGTCCAGCTTTTCGGCCATGTCGCCGTAGTTGGTGATGTCCAGCCCCAGCGTATCCAGATTCTGATCCAGCAGCTTTTCTGCTTTTTCATTCCGCTTCTGCTGTTCTGTCCACTGCCGCAGTGCTTCATCTCGGCTTCCGTTCCGGCTGTTCTCATACATCCTCCGGTTGAACTCCCGGTTCTGCTCCTTCTGCACCTTCCGCAGATCCTTCAGCGCCTGCTCCGCGTTCTCCTCGCCCACGGCAGCAGCCACAGCCTGGCGCTGCCAGCGCTGGAACCCGTCAAAGATGGCCTGTGCATCGGTCATCTCCGGCACGTTCAGGATATCACCCAGCATCCGGTCGGCCAGCTCCACTTTGGCATCCTCGTACTCGGCAGCATCTGCAAAGCGGCTCATCATCCTGGGCTTGATGGCATCGTGCACGTTCATCAGCACATCCAGCCACTCGGTGCTCTCCATGCTGGCCGCGCCGTCCACGCCTGCCGCCTGGGCCGCGCCCCGGAACAAGGCCGCTGCCCCTTCCTTAGTGCCGCCCATGGCCCGGGTGTCGTTGACGATGGCTTCATACACTTCCGCCGGGTTGCCGTCCCGCACACCCTCTGCCTGCCGCAGCTTCACACCGTGCCGCCGGGCCTCCGCCACCGCTTCGCTCCACGTCCCGTACCGCTTCACCAGCTCCGCCTTGGCCGGGCCGTCCTTGTTCACCGTGTAGCTCAGGTCGTGGTATTCCGGGTACTCGTCCCACAGCTCGGTGTTCCGGTAGGTGGCCCCGCTCAGTATTTCATCTGCAATGGTCTCAGACAGCGCGCTGGCCTTGCTCATGCTGGCCCCGTCCGCCGTCATGTACTCCACCAGCGCCCGGGTCTCTCCGGCAATTTTCGTCCGGTCGGCCCTGCTGCCGTTGGCCTTTGTCCACCGCACCGCCAGCCCGTCAATGGAATCCTGGCTGATCCGCACACCGTGGGTCACACCCATCATCTGGGCCAGCGTTTCCATCGCCGCGCTGTTGTCCGCAATGGCCCGGCTTGCCTGCCGCTGGGTGTTCTTCCGCGCGTCACGTTCCGCCTGTTCGGCTTTGGCCGCCAGCTGGTACCGGAATCGTGCCAGGCTGCTCTCTGCGGGCAGCTCACCGGTCTTGTAATAGTCCCTGATCTCCCGCACAACACGGTCAGCATCAATGCGGCCGCTGTACTCCTTGCTGGCTGCAACCCTGCCATCGGTTGTGGAAATATCCAGCGTGAACTTTCTCTGTTCACTGCCCAGGCTTCCCACCATCTCACGGATCTGTTCCAGCTGTGCAGCAGTCGGGGCTTTGTCTGCGGCCAGGTCAACACCCGGAGCTTCCGCCATCACCCGCACATTCCCGTCTGCCAGGAACTTGTTCAGTGCGTCCGTCCCTTCCGATACTTCCGCCGGGCCGAACACACTCATAATTTCCCGGTGGTCGGTGTCACGGGTCTTATCATTCCGGGCAAAATCCAGCATCTGCCCATCCGGCAGGATGTATCCGGCCCGTTCAAATTCACTCGTCGTGCCAAACTGCTCCACGGCCAGCTGACGGCGATACTTCGCCGCACCGCCTGCTTCCTTTGCTTTGGCATCATAGACAGCCTGCTGTTTCTGCTTCTGTTCATTTCTCTGGTTTTCCAGCTTGGCATGGGCTTCCCGCAGTGCATTATTCACTTCACCGATTCGGTTTTCAAGCTCTGCACCGCGCTGGTTAAAGTCCTTCCGCTTTGCAAGGTACGCCTGGTATTCTTCACTGGCCTTAAACTCCTTTGCCTCGGCAGAGAACAAACCCAGAGATTTTCTCTTCGCTTCAATCTCCTTTACCTCGGCGCTGTTCAGCCAGTTTGTTCGCTCTATTTTCAGGGCGTTTTGCTGGTGTTCCAGTTCTCTGCTTTCTTTTTGAAGTGCCGTCAATTCATCCACGTTTCCAGCAGAGCCGTCACTCAGCTGGAACCGCACCGATTTCTTCACAGGTTCGCTGTTTCCCTTGCTTTCGGCATTTTCTTGTGCTATACTGTTTTTAGAAAGCAGCTTAGGGGCTTCATCGCCCTGCTCGGTTTTGAGTACCGTGGTAAGGCTGCTTTCTCTGGAAGCTTCCGGCAATCTGCTGGCATCGGAATTTTTTGTTTCGGTGACGGTTCCACCGGGGGCTTCCATAAAACTCTCCGGCAGACTACTCCCCGAATCTTCGGATTCCATGTGGGTACCACCGGAGAGTTCTATTTTTGTAAACGGCACACCTTCCATCTTGACGTTTTGCCCATGATAGGATATACTACCCATAGAACCATAGCGTTGCAGTTCGCTAGGCATTTGGAAGCCTAGTGTCCTAAGTAACGCTGTGGTTCTTTTTTTGTTTTCAGAGGTATACAGCACTTCGCTGTTCCGCACAAATCTCACAGGGTCGTTATCCTTGGTATAAGCACTGGTCGCCTTCTGCATATCCTGGATCACGATTCGGTTTTCTACTGGCTGAAGATCCAGCACGCACAGTACGGGTCTGCCATCCTGCGCTTTCACGCTTCCAAACAAAACCAGTCTGGTATTCTGTGAACCGGCACGCCCCTTATTCTGGCTGGAAAGCACCAGAATGGGGTCATCCAAAATTTCCGGAATGCGTTTGATCTCGTTCAACGTCATTTCCGGGTGTTGTTCCAGAATCAGGCTGATTTTATCGCCTTTCATGTAGATGTCATTTTCTCGTGCGCCCAGTCCCTGCAAAGCTTCCGCCGTGCTGCCCAGCACAAAGATTTCCCGGCTGTTTCGTCCGTCACGGTTCCACTCGTCAATGTCCTGTGCATAGCTCGGGTTAATGGAATATCTCACGCCCTGTCCTTCCGCCGCGCTCTCTGTCTTGAGGGCAGCGGCGTTTTCTTTTGCACTGCGCAGGTTGTCCATCGCTTTTTCAGCGTGGGCAAAGTATTCGTCCTGCAAAATTCTGCGCTCGTTCTCGGCCAGGCGCTGGGCCTTCAGGGCAGCCCGGTTGTCGGGGTCAAGGGTCAGCACTTCCTTGGCCCGGCTGATGATGCCGCCCAGCATCTCCTTCACCCGGTTCATCACGGTGCGGATGGTTCCGGCCCTGCCGCTGTTCTTCTCGGCCTGCCCGCGCTGGAACTCTACCCAGCGCTTGAAATCGGATTCATTGGAGAAGATGCCCCGCCAGGCATCGCCCACCAGCTCCTCGGCAGCTTCCTCATAGGTCAGGTTCTGCTGGGCATAGTCGCCCAGCTTCTCCCGGATCATCTCGTCCACGGTCTCAAAGCCGCTGCTCCTGGCCAGATACAGCAGGGCATGGTCCTGCAAAGTCTTTGCTCCCTCGCTGTCCAGTGCGTTGTACCAGTGGTAGTCCTCGTGCAGCACCGTGCCGAACGTATCCTGTGCACTGTCCCCAAAGAAGATCCGGGCCGTCTTCGTGTCCACATAGGCCTTCACGTTCTGATTATTCATCAGCACATTCTTCATCACCGCCGTGGTGCCGGTTGCTGCCGCGTTCAGCTCGATCACCTGGCTGCCAGCGTCGTTCGCGTTGCGCAGGGTTCCCTTGTAGATGGTCTCACCCCTGCCCGTCAGGCTCTGTTCCGTCAGAGTGCCGCCCAGCTGGCTCTTGGCCCACCGGGTCTCTGCCGCATCCCTGCCGTAGGTGTAGGCGATCTCCAGCGCGTTCCGGCCCTTGAGGTTGCCCAGCACATAGTTCACGTTGGCCGCCATGCCGCTGCCGGTGCCCGCCAGCTCCAGCGCCTGGTCAAAGGTCTTCACGTCCTCCATCTGGCCCAGCCGGTACAGAGTGGATGCTGCCGCCGCATAGCGGTCACTGTCCACGCCTTCCGGCTGTTTCCGGCTGATCTCCTGCGCTGCCTTTTCGCCCACCTTCCAGCTCCGCAGCACCTGCTCCGTCCGGGCCTGCTTCTGGCCCTCCGTCCTCGGTGCTTCCATGCCGTAGGTCTCCCGCATCGGGCTGTTGCTGCTGTCCATCCCGTCAAGGGTGCATTCTTCCACAGGGACCGACTGCATCACAGCCTGCCGGTCAGCTCCATTCTGCGCAGTCAGACCAGTGTTTTCCGCACTGCCAAGGGCTAACGGGTTGCGGCTGTCAGCGCTTATGCGCTGACTAAGGGGTTCTGCGCCGTCCGCCGCTGTTTCCGTGGGGCTTTCCACACTTTCCCCAGCGTTCTCAACAGCATTCTGCTGGCTGCGCTGTGCCGCCACTTCCCGCAACATCCGCCGGGTAGCCGCAGCCGTGCTCGGCAACTTCACCCCATAGGCTTCCTCAAAAGCCGCGCGGTTTGCCTCGTTTCCGGCCTCCGGGGTAAACAGCCTGATGGTCTTGCCTGTCAGGCTGTCACCGGCCGCCGCTTCTGCAAACGTCTGCACAGCCAAGTTGTCCGATATGGCAGCAGTTTCCGCACTGTTGCCCTCAGCCGCATGGCCCGCCGCTTTCAGGTCAGCAGAGCCTTTTTCAGTCCCATCAGACTCCACCGACATGCCAAGGGCTAACGGGTTGCGGCTCCCAGCGTCCCCTTCGGGCAAAGCATTGCCCTCGTGTCCTGCTGGCCGCTGCCCCAACAACTCCTCCCTGTTTCCGCCACTGGCGGCGGTCGTCGTCGTTGCCCTATTAGGGGGGCTGTCAGCGCTCACGCGCTGACTGAGTGGTTCCGGTTCCCGCGCCAGCTCCTCCCGGCGCTGGTGTTCCTTCAGCGCCTGCTCGTATTCGTCCTGAGCGGCATACCGCTCCACGTTGCCCCGCAGGCTGGAATCTCCCGCGTTCATCCTGGAAAGCCCTGTGCCCACAGCGCCGCCCAGTGCACCGGACGCGCCGCCGGTCAGCCCCGCTTCCAGCGCCTGAACCAGCGTGTCCGTGGTAAACATGGTCTGGGCAGCTTCGCTGTCTCCCAGGGCCGCATCAATGGCCTTGTCGGCGTAGGTCTCCACAAAGGCCTGCACGGCGTTGTCAATGCCGCCGGAAATGGCGTTGGCAACTGCCGGATGTGCCGCCGCAAAGGCCGAATCCCCAGCCAGCGCCCGGATCTTGTCTGCCACAGCTCCCGCCACGGAATTTCTGGCGTAGTCCGCGCCCATGGTTCTTGCCAGATCAGCCGCACCCACGCTGTTGATGGCCCATCCTGCGCCAAACTTGGCCACACCGCCCGCCAGCGCCTTGCCTGCGCTTTCGCCCTTGGCCGCGCTCTTGCCCATGGCATCCGCAGCGCCCTGGGCACTCAGCACCGGCAGCACCGCCGCCGGGTTGATGGCAGCCACTGCAAGGTTCTCTGCCGCGCTGGTCGCCACGCCCTGCACGGTCCGCTGCACATCGGTCAGGCCGCTCTGGGCCGCGCCCGTCAGCTGCTGGCCCCGGTTGTACAGCTGGTAGCCCACGCTCTTCTCCGTGTCGATGCCACCCTTTGCTTCCGTTCCGGCAATGCGGCTGCGCATGTCCTCGATCTCCTGCCGGGTAAATCCCTGCTGCAACAGGTCGCCGGTGCTGTACTTGGGCTGGTAGTCCATGTCAGTTTCCATCAGCTGGTCATACAGGTTCTTCTCGCGGGGGTTCCGGGCAAGCTCTGCTTCCAGTGCTTTCCGGTTCTCGCTGCTCTGCCGGATGTTCTTTCCGGCCTGCACCAGGTACTCCGCACCCATCAGCGGGGCAGCGGCCACGGTGTCCGCAACGCCGCCCACGGTGTTTGCCGTCCGCCGGGCCAGCTGCTTCCACTCCGGGATTTCTTCCATGGTGTCCAGATACTCCCTGGCCTGCCGGATCTCCGTGTCCGTGTACCCCAGCTTTTTCAGGTCTGCCGTGCTGTAGGTGTTGCCCACCTTCCCCTTGATTCCCGTGGTGCGGAAGGGGTCGATGCTACCATCCCCGGCGCTGGCCCCGTTTCTGCTGGTGCCGGTCTCGGCATAGCTGGTATAATTGCTCTTTTTTTCCAGCAGCTTGTTCACAAGCTCCTGATTCCGAGGCTGGTCAAACCACTGGTTGGCCTGGTCAAAGTCGTCCGGCTGGCTGTACTCCGCATAGCTGTTCTTCAGCTTCTGGGCCTGCTGTCCGTACCACGTTCCCAGAGTATTCCCCGCCGGGCGCACTGTCGCCTTCTGCCGGTTCAGCTCGTCGCTCCGGCTGTCCATGGCATCCGCAAAGCCCAGGTTGTTCCTTGTCCGGTAATCCTCCAGCGCCGTGGAATACAGGTCGGTGCCCTCAGCCGCAGCCACCCCCTTGGCTCCCCTACCAGGGGAGCTGGTACGCAGTGCCCGAACCCGTTCTGCCGTCCACTTGCCGCTTTCCTCATCCTTTTTTGCCGTTTCAGAGGGGTTGCTTTCCCGCAAAGCCCGAACTTTCTCCGCTGTCCATGCCATTATTCCACACCTGCCTTTTCCAATGCGTCCGAGATTTCTTTGTCACTGTATCCGTTCTGGCTCATAATGTTTGTAATTGCCCAGGCGCTGTAGCCACGCTTTGCATACCTCTGGGCCAGAAGTGTGCCGGTGTCACTGCTCTGCGCCGTACTCTTACCCGTGCTTTCTGTGTTCTTCGTCTCCGGCACCGGATAACCAGCATCTGCAAGGATACCGTCATACCACGTCGTATCCCCACCCTTTGCAGCAACACTTTCGCGGTCTTTCATCAGGTTGCGCAGTTCGCTTTTCGACCACTCGCTGCTCTGGCGGTAATAGCCTCTCGACCCGCCGGAACCGGTCGCTGCTCTCTTTGTCAGCGCCGCCGAGAGTGCTCTCTGGGTCAGGGTGTTGTAGTCGCCCGCTGCATTGCTGTCCAGCCCGTACATCTTCAGCAGGTTGGCCGCTGCTTCCTGATTTCCGCTTGCCACCAGAGAAGCCGCGGTGCTCAGAACACCCGCCTGATCGTCCCGGGTCACCGGTGCGCCGGTATAGTTTGCAAAAGCGTTTGCGTTCAGGCCATACCGGTTCAGCACGTCGCTGGCCGCATCCCCGGCTCCCTGGGTGTACAGGTTGAACGCCTGCTGGTAGGCGTTCAGGGCATCGCTCTGGTCGGTGCGGTTCTTGTTGTATTCCCACTGTTCCCGGGCAAAGTCATTTTCCCACTGCTGCTGGGTGTACCCCTTGTACCCATCGTAGGCCGTCAGGGCCGCCGATCCGATGTTCTTTACCGTGTTCCAGAGGTTGTTCCAGTAATTGTCGTTCTCGTTCCGGGCCTGTTCGCTCTGGTTGGCAAGGAAATTCTGCCACGCCGTGTGGTTGGCAAAGTTGCTGCCGTAGGCACTGCGGTCCAGCGCCTCGGTGTTGGCCATGCCGGAAAGGGCACTCAGCAGGTCGTTCTGCTGGTTCTGGTATTCGCTCAGTGCCTGGCCTCTCAGGCCTGGTACCGCATTGTCAATGCCGCTCAGCGCCTGCTGCTGGCCCTGCTTTGCCACGCTGTCGGCGTAGCTGCTGCCATACCCGCCCGCCAGCATCTCCGCGTTGGCCTGGGCGTTCTCCGCGCTGGCGGCAGCATTGGCCTGGGCCTGGGCGCGGTACTGCTGGTAGGCTTTGCTGCCGGTGTCCCAGTCGAACCCGCTGCCGATCTGCCCGGTCAGGCTGTCCATTGCGTCCTTGTTCCGGCTCACATAGTCCGCCGGGCGGTTGGCATTCCATTCCCGCTCTTCCTGTTCCGCCTGGTTCTTTCTCCGTAAGGTATCAAATAACATGTCGTTCTCCTTTTCTTCTGCCACACACCGGTCTTCAGATCACGGCAAACGCTTTCAGCACCCACGGCAGCAGCTGTGCGCCGACCTGCAAAACGTTCCCCCAGAAGTTGGTGTTGTTCGCATCCTTCTTCTGGTTGGCCCCCACCGCGTTGGCATATTCGGTCTGGGCACTGTTCAGCTGACCATAGTAATTGTTCAGGCGGGTGTTGTAAGCATCCTGCGCCAGCTTTTCCTGCTGCTGCAAAGAGCTCAGCCGGTTGCTCAGATCACTCTTCTTGGTGGCATATTCGTTGTAGGCCTGGCTGTATAAGCTGTCTGCCACGTCCGAAAGCCCGTTCATGGTGCTCTGGTAGGCCGTCTGCCCGCTGGAAGTGCCCCAGCTGTTGCCGTAGCCGCCGCTGCGGGCCGAAGCATTGGCGGCAGCGTTCTCGCTGGCCAGCTCCGCACCCCGGGTGTACTGGTTCTTGTACTGCTGGTAAGCCGCGTCCTTGGTGTAGTCGTAAGAAAAGCCGTCCCGGTTCATCTTGTCCAGCTGGCTCTGCGTGCCGCTGATCTGGCTGCCGTACTCGCTCTGATACTCTCCGGGCTTCTGTCCTTTGATGTAATCCAGATTGTTCTTTGCCGTGGTCACCCGGTCGTTGCTCTGGGCGTACTGGTAGCTGTTGGAATCGTTCTTTCTGGTTCCAAACACGCCGGTGCCCGCATTCTTTTCGCTGTTGCCGGTAATGCTGTCATACACATCACCTACCATCAGCCCCACATTGTGGCCCGGAATCAGGTACTCCCACCACTTTCCTCTTGCCATCTTCTCACTGTCTCCTTTCTTTTTCGCGCCCGCCGCCCTTGGCTCCCCTATTAGGGGAGCTGGCGCAAAGCGCCTGAGAGGTTATCATTCCACCTTCAGCCCCATGGCGGTCAGTTTGTCCCGCATGGTGTCGCTGAAGTTCGTCTCGTCCAGGTTCTGCATCATGTACATCATCTGGTCCCGCAGCTGCATCAGGTAGTTGTTGATGCTTCTCCTGTCCTCCGGGGCCATATTTTCACTCAGTTTCGGCATGGCGATCTCGCCAAGCCTCGTAATATCTGCCATATAAAATCTCCTTCCTCTAAGCAGGGCTATCTCTTCGGCTCCCCTCCGGCCACCCGGTTGCCCCGGCTCTCTGCCATGCTGAACGCAATGCTCCGCACCGCGATCTGCCCGGTGCCCTTGATCCGCAGCCGCATTGTGTCGTGCCGCTCCGGCACAAAGGGCAGGTTGACCCGGGTGTATTTGTTCAGAACGGCTGCCTGGCCCAGCGTCTCCCAGGCCCCGCCCTCATAGCTGGCCTGCAGCTCCACAACGCTGTACGTCAGGGCATCCACCCGCAGAAACACCCGGTTGATGTACTTGTCCGCCGGGATGTTCAACCCAATGTCGCCGCTCACAGCCTCAAAGCCCACCTTCTGTTCCAGATTCGCCTTTGCTGTGTCGGTGTCCCGGTCGGCCTCCCGTTCCGGTTCGGTGGCCCACAGGTTTACGCCGTCCCACTGGTAGAGCTGCCGCCCCGTGGAGCACATTGCCCAGCCGGAAGCATTCTCTTCTGCCGCCGTGTCCTCCTCGTGCCAGAGCCGCCGTTCGGTGTCGTAGACCAGCAGCCGGGTCTCGTTCCGGCCCGGCACCCGCAGATGCAGGTAATACCGGGTGTCCAGCACACCGCCCACCGCCCCGCGCACGTTCATCAGCCAGGTGTTGTCCAGTCCGCCGCTGATCTTCACCGGCAGGCTGCCGTCCCAGGCCATCACGCCGTCAGGGGAAAGGTAGTACAGCACCTCTGCCAGCACACACATGCTCTTGCTGGCCTGCTTGGCCACGCCCCGGCACTGCACGCTCACCAGCTGATAGTCCGCCGGGCGGCTGCCGTAGAGCTTGTGCAGGCAGTTCTCCTTGAAGAACAGCACATAGCCCATGCAGGTGGCTGCACCGGTAAAGGGGCCGTCACTGCCCACGTTCACGGCGTAACTGTCCGAAGCAATGCCCCGGTAGCTGTACCAGTTGGTGGGGTCGCCCAGCTTGCAGCTGTAGATCACATTCTCCTCGCTGTTGCAGCCCCATACCCGGTTAGCGTTCTCGGTCACATATTCCAGCCGGGGCACCCGCCGCCGTGCGGTAATGGTGGTGCCGCCCGCTGTGGCGTTCTCGCTGCCGTTCATGCTCTTCCAGGTGGTACCGCCTGCCGTCACGGTAAAGCTGCCGTAATAGCTTGCGCTCTCGGTCCTTGGGCTGCCGGTCAGCACAATGCTGTCCCCGTCCATCTGCTCAATGGTCACCTCGCCGTTCACACCCTCGGCCAGATACTCTTCCACCAGCCCGGGCACCTGCTCCACCGTGATGGTATCCCCCTTCTTGAAGCCCGCAGCGGCCAGCCCGGGCAGGGTCATCTTCACGCTGTTCAAAAGGATCTCCGCCCACTTGCCGCTCTTGGCATCGTACTGTTCCAGCACGTTCACATAGGCCCACTTGCTGGAAGAGGAGTTCTGTTTCAGAAACAGCGTCCCGTCCGCCGGGCCGGAAGGTTCCGTGGTGCCCACGCTGCTCACGGTGTAGGTCTTGCCGCCCGCGTCGCAGGGTGCAATGGTCACCGTGCCGGTCTGGCTCCATGCAGCGCTCAGGGCTTCCAGCTTGCCGGTGGCCGTGTCAAAGCTCTTGGCATCCGGCCAGATCAGGATCTTCGTGCCCATGCCGATCATAATTTTCTCGCTGTCCGTCACGGCGTTTTTCAGCACGATCTCCCCGCCCGCAGCCGCGGTGGCCACGTCGTCCTCGCTGTCCTCGGTGTAGCGCAGGGTGGTGCCCTCGCATAGCAGCAGGCCGTTCAGGTGGTACATCCCGTTGCAGCGGCCCATGGCCCGCATGGTGCGCCGGGGTGTCCGGGTCTGCAGTGCGGGGTATCCCCGGCTGGAAAAGTTCTTCATCTCGGTAAATTCCGCCTCGGCGCAGGCATAGCTTTCATTCAGGCCGCCAAAGGCCGTCTGGATGCTCTTCCCCGTCGAGATGCTGTATAAACTCGGCAGTGCCATCTCAGTACCTCCACTTCGTGGCCATCCTGGGCAGGTAGGTGTGCCTGCACCAGGCCGCAAACTCCTGCTGGTTCTCGTTGGCCAGCTGCATCTCGTTGGCATAGCGGTCTGTCTCGCCCAGGGCCGCGTCCATCTGGGCCGCCAGATAGTGGGCATAGTAGCTGTCGTAGGGCTCCGGCAGCAGCAGCTCCGCGTCCTGCCGCAAAAGTTCCTGCTCCCGGTCATATAAGATGTCCGCACCCACGGCATCAAAATCGGTGGTGTCGCTCTTGTCCACCACGCTCTTTCTCAACCCCGCATCCGCCTGCCGCAGCCATAGGATCTTCAGCTCACGGTCAAACCCGTTGTTGGGCCGCAGCTTGTCAGCCGTTTCGATTGCCTTTCCTACTGTCATATTTCAATCTCCTGTCTAAAATCCTTCTGTCCTCGGGTAACATAACCCCCCAGTCACCTACGGTGACAGCCCCCGCTAATAGGGGGGCCCTTGGCATGGCGTAAAACTTTCCCTCTTTGCCAAGGCCGCCCCTACTAGGGGCGGTGGCATTGCGAAGCAATGACGGTGGGGTTTACCGCCGCCATAAACAAATAACCCCCGGCACAGCGTGTGCCGCCGGGCCGGGGGGATACATCTAAGCAGGGCTCCCCCTTCGGGGGAGCTGTAAGCAGCTCCGGCCATGCCGGACTGCGCACTGAGAGGGTTAAAATTACGCCTTATTCGCCAGCTCTTCCATGCGGGCAGCGGTCTGGTCGTCCTGTTCCTGGCTGTGGCGGATGACCTCCGCCACCTCCAGGGGCACCTCAATGTTCTTGCCGCGCTGCAGCTGGTAGTTCACACCGTTCACGCTCACGAACAGGTCGCCCTTGTACTTCCCGCCGTCCGAAAACAGCCGGATCGTCTCAGTCTTTTTCTTTGCTTCTGCCATTTTATCGGCTCCTTTCTATTTCCTCTAAGCAGGGCTCCCCCTTCGGGGGAGCTCCACGACATGCCGCCATAGGCGGATGGAGTGGTGAGAGGGTTAGTTCGCCTCAGCCGTTGCACTGTACCGTGCGCTGCAGCTCTCAATGCGCACCATGTACTGCTCCACCAGGCGCTCAGCGGTCTTGTGTGCCTTCCAACCCACAGACGCACGCTGGTTCAGAGGATCATCACCATAGCCCAGCTGCTTCACGATGTGCTCCAGGCCGCCGCCCTCGATCTCGGTGGAGCCGTAGGCGTGGGCACCCAGGATCAGGGTGCTGAACACAGCCAGCCCCGTCGGGCAGCCGGTGCCCTTCCAGATCTTTGCCTCGCTGGTCTCCACAAAGCGCACACCGTGCAGCGTGCCGATCTCGCCGTTGTAGATCTCGTCCGGCTGGGCGTACTTGTGCACATCGATCCAGTCCGGGTCGCGGCGCAGGTCGTAGGCTACATAAGGGTGGATGATGCCCACAAAGCTGGTGCCGATGGGGTCAGCGTTCATGGCCTTCAGCTGGGTGGCCGCGCGGGCGATCAGGTCGCTGGTCAGCTGGCAGGTCGCGTCCAGGGTGGCGCGGCTGGTCACAGCGGTCTCCGCGCCGCCCTCGCCGATCTTGGGCGCATAGATCACGTTGGTGCCGCCCGCCAGCACATCACGCACGATGGTGTCCAGGGTGCGGCCCGCCTGGCTGGCAATGATCTTGGTTGCCTGAATAACATTGTTGTCGATGGCGGTCATCTGCAGCGTGTCGGTAATGGGCACCCAGCCGCCGTACTGCCTGACCTCAGCGGTAACGGTGGAAACGTTCATGGTCTGGCCGTCCGGGGTCACGCCCTCGGTCAGCGGAGTGGTGGCCTTGGGCAGGCTGTCGTACTTGCGGAACTCGATGGTCTTGCCGCCGTTGGCCGGAATGGGATACGGGTCGCCGAACTGGTCATGCACCAGGGCAGGCTCTGCCTGGTCGATCAGGCGCTTCTCGTAAAAGGTTTTCATCTCGGCACTCATGCCGGATGCGCCGGTGGTGTTCTGGTTCTGGGTGCTGGCCGTTGCAAACATCTGCAGATCCAGCTTCGGGTTCTCGGTTCTGTTGTTCATAGCTTCCTCCTAAAATTTATTTTCCTCTACTCACGGCTCCCCTACTAGGGGAGCTCCGGCATCTGCGCCGCCGTAGGCGGACAGTGCCGGTGAGAGGTTTACAGTGTAATCACTTCACCCCGCATGGCCCGCTTCTCCATCTCTTCCATTTCCTTGCGGCTCATGTGGGATACGTCAATCTTGGTCTGCACCGCGCCGCCGGGGCGGGTGCCATTCTCGCCGGGCCGGGCATTGCGCTGCTGCATCCGGTTCACCACGCCCTGCTCCACCTGCCGGGCCGTGGCGGCCTGCTGCTGTTTCAGGATGTGATCAAAGTAGGCGCTGCGGTAGGCGTTCGTCATAGAAACGCCCGACCGCATCATCTTCTCCACCTCCGGGTTCGCCAGAACCTCAGCCATGTTGAAGTCGGGATACTGGGCTTTCAGCTGCTCCGCTTCCCGGTCCCATCCGGCCTGCAGCTCGGCAATGCGGGCCTGCTGGGCACGCTGGCGTTCCATCTGCTGGATCATCTGCTGCTGTTCGGTCAGGTGCTTGTTCTGGCTTTCCAGCTTGTCCAGCTCCCGGGCCGTCCTGGTGGAAACGCCCTTCTCCATGGCCAGCTTCTCGTAGTAGGCATCGTCTTTCACCGCGCCGTTCCGCACAGCCTCTGTCAGGGCCACCAGGTCGTTGGCATCCGTGCCGTACTTTTCCTGCAGCGCCTGCATCAGACCCTTCATGGCCGGGCTTGCTTCCAGCCGCCGGGCCGCTTCGGTCACGGCGTTCTGCATCAGCTCCTCGGTCAGGTCGGCATACTCTCCGCGCAGCAGCTCACCAAAGGCTTTCCGCCGCTCCTCCGGGCTCTTGGTCTTGCCTTCGCCCTTCTCCTCGCCGTCCTTGCCCTCGAGTTCGTTCTGGTTCTCTGCCGCTTCCTCGTCCAGCTCAGACTTTTCCTCACTGCCAAGGGCTCCCCCCTCGGGGGAGCTGGCGGCGCTCTGCGCCGACTGAGAGGGTGAGCCCTCTTCCCGGCTGCTCCGCTTCAGCACCCCGCTCCGCCGGGCCAGCCGCTCTTCTGCCGGCCGCAGGGCAGGCTCCTGCACTGCTGGGGCCGCATCCGCAGCACTGGCGGTAGCAGCGGCAGCGCCGCCGTCACCGCAGCCCTCAGCAAACAGCTGAAGGTTTACCATTTTCTCCTGGCCGTCCTTGCTTTTGTCCTCATAGTGGATGTTTTCCGGATATCTCTCCGCCAGCAGGGCAAGACCCGTCTTTGCAAACTCCATTGCTGTCAGGTCTGTCGGGAAGATGCTGCCGGTCAGCTTCACCGAAACGCGGGGCCCGGTCGGCTCATTGTAGGCACAGCACTCGGCCTCGTCACAGTCAGCCAGCACATACACCAGCGTCTCCATCAGCATGGATGCACCCGCGCACACGATGTCCTGCCCTCTGGGCGCATAGTCTGCATGGCCGAAAACTTCCAGCCTGCGCACCCGTGCACCAGTGGGCTGGTCGAACTCTACATACTCTGCATGGATCATTCTATCGCTCCTTCTGAAAATCACTTATTCGGATTATTCACGTTCATGGCCCGCTTTGCCGCCTGGGTGGCCAGGCTGTTGCCTCCGCCGCCCACCACAGCCCCCAGGCCGTTGGTCGCCGTCTTTGCGGTGGTCTGTCCGCCGCTGCCGCCGCCCGTGGTTCCGGCCGCCTGTGCAGCGGCCCCGGCCATGGCGCTCATGTTGGTGCCGTTCTGCTGGTCAATGATGGCGCTCAGCTTCTGCAGCTGCTCCATGGCCTGCTGCAGCTGGGTGTACAGGGTACCGTTCTGCTGCACCCGTTCCCGCACCTTTTCGATGCCCTCAAAGTCCATCATGTCCAGCACCGCCAGCGCCGCGTCAGCGTTGGCCGGGGCAAACAGCCCCATCTGGTAGCACTCCTTTGCCGTCTCGTTCTGGGAAAGGCGGCTGAAGGTGCTCTTCTTGGCAGCCGATACCGTGATGTCGAACACCGGCTCGTGGCTGCCCAGCTCCACCCCGCCGATCATGCCAACCGGCTGGGGCTGCAGCATCGCCCCGGAGAACTGCACATACTCCGGCTGGCCGCTGTCGCCGGTAATGCGGTAGACCCGGCTCTCGTCGTAGAACTGCCGCATCAGGTCGATGATGAAATAGCACTCCTTTGCAAAGGCCCGGTAAGCGCTTTTCAGCATATCACGGGAGAGCTTCGAGCCAGCCTCCTGCAGCGCCGCAATGGCAGAAGCCGCGGTCAGGCCGCTGGTGGTGCCGCCCTGGGAAACATCCCGGTTGCCGCTGATCTCCTTCAGCTCCGCCACTCTCGCGTCCCGGTAGGTGATCAGGTTGCCCGCCAGCCCCGCTGTCTGTAAGGGCCGCAGGGTCTCGTCCGTCACCCGCCCCGCCGCGTGGACGATGTCCTTGCCGAAATCGGCCAGCTCCTTCTCGTTGATGCCCGCACCGTCCTGGATGATGTACCGCGCCTTGGCCGAAAGCTTCACGTTCTCGTCCATGGCTGCGTTCATTTCGTCAATGGCGGTCTGGGTGTCCTTCATCACGTCGATGTACCCAAAGCCCGCCGGGCTGTCCTCTTCCACGAACAGGGTATCGAACACAAAGGGGTACTTGCCGTGGTCGTAGAATCCCCGGTCAGCAAGGGCCGGGTCGTTCTCGCTGGCGTAGAGCACCACGCCGTTGCAGAACTTGCAGTAGTGCAGCAGAGGCGGGCCGTTCTCCCGGGCCTTTTTGTAGTACCAGTCCACCACCACGCTCTTGTCCGAGGTGTCAATGCTCTGGTCGTGGATGTACTTTGCCACTTCCAGCGTGCTGCCGGTGTGGCCTTCCAGCTGGGGGTACTGGGCCTTCAGCTGTTCGTTGTCGGCCACCGCCAGGCTGAACAGGTGGGGGCTGTCCTGGATGTCCATCACGCCGGGCTCCCAGTACATCATCAGCAGATCCATGCTCTTGATGGAAATGTCTCCCACGCCGTTCCGTAACCCCGGGTCCCAGAAGATGCCCTTCACGCCGGTGCCCTGCTTGAGCTTGCGCCACCAGGTGTCGCTGTACACCTGCTCGTATTCTGCCTGTTCCAGCAGCACCGGCAGGATCTTGGAAAGCACCTTGGCGGTCTGCTCGTCGTCCGCTGCCCGGGGCAGCACGTTGGGTTCCGGGTAGTTGTCCATGGCATCCGCGTGCTTGTTGGCAATGCTGTTGAACAGCCACCCGCTGGAAGGTTTGGGCTTGCCCTCCATCATCTCGTTTTTGTAGTTGGCCCAGTGCTGCATCCGGAACCACAGCTCGTTATCCACGATCCGCTTGTCCAGCGCCGCCTTGCCGGTCTTGTATCTCTGTAACAGCGCCGTGGCCTTCGCCACCTGCTCTGTGCCGATCACGTCGGTCATACTCTAAAAAACCTCGCTTTCTTCCCCAGCTCCAGCGGGTCATCCGGCATGGGCTGCACCGGCTCTGTCCGGGGCGGGCTGAGGGGATTCTCCATCAGCACATACCGGCACTCGTCGTAGATGTGATCCTCCTGGTCGGTGTCAATGTCCTCCACGTTGCTCTCGCTGTATACCAGGTTCGGGATGGTGCGGATAAAGTGCTTGCAGGTGTTGAACACCTGCAGCATGGGCCGCCCGTCCGCCTGGAACGCCAGCCGGTAGTGGAACTGCATCTTGCCCGCCAACCGGGTGTGGTCGCCGGGAGCCCAGTGCAGAAAGTTCGGGTTCTTTTCCTGCATGGCAGCAATGCTCTCGCCCTGGCTCTCGTTGAAGATGGCCGGGTCTGCCACGCCCAGAATGGTGCGGCCCCGGAGCATGGGGTCGTTCTCTTCTGCTTCCCGGATCATCCTTGCCTGCTTCACAGGGTCAGCTTTGATGCCCTCGTTGGGGGTCCCGGTGCAGCCGTACAGCTCCCGGATGCGGTAAAGCCTGCCCTCTTCGTCCGCCGCATACCACCCCACGGAAAAGGGCTTCGAGTAGCCAAAATCGTACCCCCGCCAGATCTTCCAGTGGCCCGGAATGCGGAACGGGCGGATCACATGTGTCCACCGCTGGTCGTCGTAGTGGGCCGGGTCGTTCTTCCACTCGGTGAACACCTGCCCGGTAAAGCTGTCCCAGTCGCCGTAGAGCAGGGCTTTCTTCTCCGCTTCCGGCAGCGCAGCCAGCGTGCCCAGGTAGCCCGGGTCATTTTCCAGCAGAGCCGCGTTGTCAAACACGGTGCTGGGGATAAAGATGCGGGTCCGCCGCTGCACGATCTCCCGTCCGTCCGGAGCCCTGGCCTTTACCATCTGCACCATCCGGGTGCCGGGCGGGGCCGGGCTGACGAACCTTGCCTTCACCCATCCGTGGCCGATGCCGCCGGGGTTGGCCGTGGCCCGGGTGTAGACCCGGGTATCGGGGCCGTTGGGTCGGTTTCGACTCAGCAGGTAGCTGTACTCTTCCCAGGTGAAATGGGTCAGCTCGTCAAAGCCGATAAAGTCGTAGGCCTGGCCCTGGTAGTTGTACTTGTCCTGGGCGTGGTTCATGCTGCCAAAATAGATCTTTGCCCCGCTGGGAAAGGTCCAGCAGTGGGTGCTGCTGTTGTACCGGGCTTTTGGGAAAACCGGCTTGTAATACCGCATGGTCTTGTCAATGAGCTCCCGCAGCTGGGGAAACGTCTTTCGGATGATGATCCCCCGGTAGTGTGGGATCTCCACCTGCCGCAGGGCCTCGATCACCAGTGCGTCGCTCTTTCCGCCGCCTGCGGCCCCGCCATACAGCACTTCGTTCTCGGTACGCTGCATGAACCGTGCCTGGGCAGGCTGTGGCGACCAGATCACCGGTCTGCCGTCACGCATCCTCTGTGCCGCCATCCACTTCCACCTCCTGCTGGCCGTCCGTCTCACTGGCTGCCGCGATCTCCACCATCGGCGGGCCGCTCTCGCTGTCGGTACTCTCCGCCGGGGCCATGGCAGCAGCCTTTTCGGCCACTTCCATCAGCACCTTGGCCACACCGGCCGCGTTCTTGTCGCTCATCACCCGGCCCTCGTACCGCTCCAGTTCGGCGTTCAGCCGCCTGCGTTCCGTGTCATCCAGCTGCCTGTCGTAGCTGCCCGGGCTGGCATACACCACAAGGCCGGTCTCGGTGGCATCCGCCAGCTCCTCCGGGTCGTCCTTCAGCAGGGTGCCCACGGCAAAGTCCCGGGCCCGGGTGTCCTCGTCCAAACGCCGGTGCAGCCTCTCCGTGATCTGCGCCGCCCGTTGGCTCTCAGCGGCCCGGCCCTGCAAAAAGGTCACCTGTGCCCGCACGCCCAGGCTTGCCCGGATGGCGATCTCCCGCGCGGCTTCCTGCCGGGCCTTTGCAAAGGCATCACTGCGGCCTGCCTCCTCGCTCATCCAGCTGCGGATGGTCGATTCCGGCACGCCGTACTTCTTCGCCACAGCGCAGATGGAGGTTGAGCCCAGCATGGCCATTACCACCTCTGCCCGGAACGCCGCCGGGTATTTCTTTCCCCGCTGTTTTCCCTTCACGGTATTCTTGCAGTACGCCCGCTTCTTCGCCAACTCTCTCACCTGCCTTCGCAAATAGCCTATCACGTCTCTCCCGATCAAAATACCCCGGACATTTGCCCGCCGGGCAGCAGCCCTGCATCCGCTGCACACACTGCCACGGTGCTCAGGGCTTCCAGCTCTTTGGTGTAGTAGGTCGTTCGCCCCACATACAGCCGGGCGATCACCTTTTCCTCGGGCAGACCTTGCAGGTAGCGCAGCCGCAGCAGCTGGGCGCATACCGGGTCATTGCGGTCGTACCAGGCCAGCACCGCCCCGATCACCTGCGCCCAGGCAGCACAAACAGACCCCTCGCCATATCGGCGCAGAGCCTGCCGGGTCGCTTTCTTCTGCTCTTTTGTCACCGCTCCACCCTCTTTTCGCATGGGTATAACGCGCAAAATACCGGTGTTTTATCTGTCAGGTGCGAGGTTCCGCAGTCTGGTATGCAGCCTCCCGCCGACGCAGGATCACATAGCATTGCGGTTCCAGCCGTTCCCAGCCGGTTCCTTCCCGCTTCGGGCTCTCATGCAGCCCGCCGGGCTCCAGCACGATGCACTTTTCCATCTTCCAGCCGGGAAACCGCTGCTCCCACCACTGGGCATCGTTCTGCTTTTCCCCGCAGGCGGCCCGCAGCTGTTTCCGGCTCCATCTGCCATCGTTGGGGGCCTGCTCAATGGCCGGGCGCAGGTTGGCCGTTTCCACCCACAGCCGCTCCTTGTGGCCGTAGAAGTAGCCCACCGTGCCGTATTCGCCCTGCCCGCTCTTGCCCAGCAGCTTTTTCATATCGATTCTGTCCACGTTCATGGTTCCCAGCGGCTCAAACTCGTTGGAGCCGGGGATACGCCGCCGCCACAGATCCTCCAGCATCTCCCGCCACTCCCGGCGTTGGGCCGCGGTCATGCCCTGGCATTCCGCAAAACCGTGCATGTGCAGCCGTCCTGCTTCTCCCTTGCGCACCGCCACCAGCATCAGGCGGATGTCCTCCCGCCTTGCCCCGAACCGCTTGCAGGTGGCCGCCATCACCCGCCGCTTGTAGTTCTCCACGTCTCTCCGGCAGGCCAGAATGTCCTCCGGCAGAAATGGATCCTCGTATGTACCGGTCAGGAACATTCCCGCCGGACTGAAATTGGTCAGCGCCTTTCTCTGGCGCTTGCGCAGGGAATCCATTTTGTTCTTCGCCTTCTGCCCCTCGCTGGATTCCTTCCGCTTCTTGCCCCGGCCCCGGTGTTCCTGGGGGATGATGGAGAACACTCCGACTGCCATGTAGTCATCCCCGCACTGGTATTTTTTCTCTCGGATGTAGTTACAGCGCATCCCGGTGCCCTCCTGCTGGCTTTCACTTTCTGCTGATAGTCTCTTTCCCGTGACCCCACCGTCACAGAAATAACGGGTATACTAGCTCCCCAAAGAGGGCCCTTCCCCCTCTTTCTTTATAAAGGTATTATGAAACGTAACGGATACGGTGGACGTGTCAGGTCCATCGTATCCGTTGCTCTTCATAATAGATTCGTGTGTTTAAGGCGTGGCGGGCTTTCCTTTTTCCGCCCAGTATCCGTAGGTCAGTTCCGGCTTTCCAATTTTCCTGGCCTTCTCGTTGTAGATCATCAGGTCATGCACGTCATAGGCCAGGGCGCTGGGGTCGATCACGCCGCCAATGGGCTTGCGCTTCACCTTTGCCGGCTGATCCGGCAGCTTCATGGGGTGCCGGATCCGTTTCTGGCACAGCTCCATCTCCATCCGCGTAACGCCGCCGGGCTTGTACACGCCGCCCCGCTTGCGGTAGCACTCGTGCACTGTGCCCTCGCTGCCAAACAATCCTTTGTCCTTCAGCTCTGCCGCCGTGCCCTTGCTCAGCAGGGTGCCGTCCGCACCGTAGCAGCTGTACACCCGCACCATCCGGGTCTCGGCCCGCTCGTCCGCGCTCAGGCCCTCTGCCCGGGCCCTCTCCACCCGGTCGTCCTTGGTGCTCTTCCGCTCCATCTTCCACCGGTAGTTCTTCGGGCTGGGGTTCTTGCATTTTTCCAGATTATTCCAAACGCTGCTCAGCTTGTTCACATCGGGAAAATATCCCTGCTCCACCAGCTCCACGCTGGTGCCCTTGGCCACCACCTCGCCGGTGTCCCAGTCCATCAGGGTGTATACCCATCTGCATCCACTCTGCATCTCAGATTCTCCTTCTACTAAGTACGGTGCTCATTTCAGGGGAGCTGTGCACCGATGAAGTTACCGCTTCCACACGCCGCTGCACCTCGGCTTCCGAAAGCGGCAGCACACAAGGCACCCGTTTGCGGCTCACTTCCCGCTGTACCGCCTGCACTTGCAGCTGACGTATCGTCTCCGCCGTTTCCCTCCGCTGTTTTTCCAATACAGCCTCGTCCGGCACATCCAGCACTTCTACCTCGGTCTTGTAAGCGTCCCGGGCGCAGCGGCACAGCATTTCCATGGCCACATCCACGCCGTCGGTTTCCACCCACTCGTTCAGCTGGCCAAAATTCGCAATTGTTTCCTGCCGAAGTTTTTCCAGCCGCCGGGGGGCCAAAGCCCAGCACTTGGGCGCAGGCGGTAGCATAACCCCGCCATTCCAGCGTGGCCGCCCTGTCAATGGCCATCTTCAGCTGAACTTCCCGCCGCTTCCGGGGCACACCTTTTATCACCGGGACACGAAATACGCTCACCACACCCTCTGGCAGCAGCCCCACCAGCCATTTTTCGGCCTCGTTCAGCTGGGCCTTCTGATTCTTTGCAGGTATGGCCATCCGCCGCATCAGCTCCCCATTGATCTCATCCTTCCGCTGGGTCACCTTGTCCAGCCGGTCTTTGCCTACGCCGAACACATCATGCAACGCAATAGTCATGCAGGCATGGGTGAAGTCAATCGCATTCTGCTGTGCCAGCTCGATCTGGTTCTCCAGTGCCATCTTTCTTGCATCGTTTTTCATAGTTTCTCCGTTCTTCATATTCCCCGCACGCCCGGTTCCGGCCCCCACAGCTCAGGCACCGGCTCCGGGTGATCTCAAACACATGTACACACTGGGTGCCGTCCATCTCACGGCTCCCCGGTCTCTGCCATCATGGCGGTCAGGTCGCCCAGCATCCCGCTCACCGTGCGGGAAAGAACGTTGATCGCATCCTCCTGCAGGTCGCCGGGCAGGGCCCTCACCGCAAAGCCCGCGTTCACCATCTCGTCCTTCAACCGGGTGTTGATCCGGCTCACCTCGGCCCAGAGCTTTGCCTCGTCCGGGGTCATCTTCCGCCGCCCGGGCCGCACAACGCCCTTGATCATGGCCGTCAGCTCGTGGAACTCCTCATCGGTCAGGCTCCTGTCGTTCCCGGCCTCGGCAATTGCCCGTGCCCGGTCACTCGGTGTCCCGGTAATCAGAATATTCTTGTACTCTTCCAACGTCATTTCTGCTTGGCCTCCATCGCCCGTTTTATCAGCTCTTCCATAAAAGCAGCTTCTTTATCCTCAAAACGGCCTTTCACCGGGTTACGGCTCAGTGCCAACCGCATTTCCAGTTCTGCGGCCTTTGCAAAGTTCCGAACAATCTCCTCTTTCTGGGTGTTGTTCAGGTCACTGGGCACACTGCTGACAACAAAACTTACTGCCGACTGCATGATCACCCGTGTAACATCCGCTTCACTCTCACCATCCTCAATACTCAGACCGCCATCGTTTCCATTTCTGTAAATCGTGATTTTCATCCTTACCCCACCTTTCTGCCGCAGACGGCCTTCTTCACCGTGTTCTCCGGTACCTTGTGGATCTTCTGCGGCTCCTTCCGCTGCTCCACCACCAGGCCCAGCCCGGCCAGCGCCAGGGCTGCACACCCCAGCACAATGGCCAGCAGCGTGTAGCCCAGCATTGCCCAGCCGTTGGCCGCGTTCTCAATGGCCCCGCCGCAGCCTACGGCAGCCAGTCCCAGCACAATGGCACCGGCGCTCAGCACGCTGCCCGTGATCTTCTTTTTCATTTGCAAATCCTCCAGCTCTGTGTTAAACTTCTGGTGATGTGTTGTCAAACCATCACCCTGGTTGGCTCGTCGGTGTTCCCGCACCGGCGGGCCTTTCTGCTTTTCTCGCATCTCTGGCCGCCTTCCATTCCTGAAATGCAGCCTCATTCTCCGGTTTTGAGTAAAAATCCTGTGTGATGTGCAGCAATTCAATAATTTGCCAGTGCTCAAAGGGCAGTTTCTGCTTTCGGCCCATGGCAGCACCTCACAGCCATTCGGCACAAATGGTGTCCACCACAGGCTTTGCAAAGCCGATCAGCTCATCGCCGCGCTTTGCGGCCACGACTGCCGGGCCCACCAGCTCTGCCGCCGTCATCTCACTGGCGCGCTGATTCGTCAGGGGGCGCTCCTTCATCAGCCCTTCCTCGTTCACCAGCAGCAGAATGCCGTCCACGTCCTTCTCCCGCGCCCACTCGGCGCTCAGCAAGGCGGGCACCGGCTCGATTGGCCCGCCCACCAGCTTCTGCAGGGTCTCCAGCTTCATGCTGTCACCATCATCACACTTCATGTTGAATGCCCGGTTCTTCGCCGGGATCACGATCATATAACGGTCCATAGGTTTCTCCTTTCTCAGCCAGCCTGTGCCGCTTCTTCCACGCTCACCAGATCAAAACAGGATTTCAGTTCCCGCAGAACCTTCCGCTGGGTACACTCGTCCACTCCGGCGTTCTGCATTGCCATCCGGCAGTAGCCTAGGCAGGCGGCATTGCTCCACGGGCCGTTGATATCCTGAATGCACGCCATTATTTCTTCGTACTTCATAATTTCTCCTTCTGCCCCGGCTCACCGCCGGGGCTTTTTCATGCGCTTTTCTTCGGGTCGGTGGGGTCAAGCTGCTGGCCCGTTAGAATCTTTTTGAGATACCAACGAAGCAAAAAATATCTCGTTCACTTCTTCGGCAGTCAAACCGTAATGCTCCTGAATGGCTGCAATCTCATTCTGTCGAAACTGTGCTCCACGGTATTCATTGATTTTAGCATTCAGCCGTGAGAGGCTCATTTCGAGGAAATCCGCCAGATTTTGTTGCGATTCCCCATGCAACTGCATAACAGCATTGAGTTTTCTCTTATTCACCCTTTTTCACCTCCGTTCATCCATCCCCTTAAATATTATTCTATATTTAAGTATCTTTTCAGGATACTTAAATATTAGCATGTTGTACGAATCTTGTCAAGATATTTTTTCTTGCTTTTTAGATTATCTGTGTTATTATTAAGATACAACGTATGAAAGGGTGATGTCCTATGACCACCGGCGAACGGATACGCCAGCTTCGCATTGAGCATCAGATGACGCAGGAAGAACTCGGTGCCAAAGTTGGTGTGCAAAAAGCGGCCATCTATAAATATGAAAATGGCCTTGTTGTCAACCTGAAACGTTCTATTCTTGAAAAACTTGCATTGGTACTAGATACCACTCCCACTTATTTAATGGGAATGGAAGATGCCGAACCGGCACATGCCTCCCTCACCCCCGCCCAGACTGCCCTGCTGGACAACTTCAACCAGCTGAACGAAGAGGGCCAGACCAAGGCACTGGAGTATGTTGAGGATCTGGTTCTCACCGGACGTTATAAAAAAGCTGCTGCGCATGGCGTGGCTGCAAAGGAAGCATAAAAAATAACCGCCTTGGTCACCCAAAGCGGTTAAGTTGTATAGGGAGGAATTCTCATGGGAGAATTTTCTTTTTCGGATCATAAGTACATCCGTGAATTTAAGGACGCGCTTAACTCAATTTCTGCGGAAGTTCGTCCTGCCAGTAACATGGCTGTCTTATCTGATGATTTTGCCACACGCAAACCCTACTGGACTTGGCTTCGGCACAAAGCCATTGGTCAACTAAAAGGAAACCCTCATCTTATTATGGAGTTCTTTGGTCTAAAAGACATTCCTGCTCCCGATATTTTTGCGTGGTATTGCACAATTTACCACTCATTCCAGTTTCTCTGGTCAAGCTCTTCTTGTTTTTCCGATAACAAGCCCACTCAATGGGGTATCACAATCTTAAATTTTTTACATACTCTTACTATTGATTACGGAGTTGATGAAAAATTTATCTCTAAAAAATCAGCTCTATCGCTTTATACAGCACTCATATCGCCCGATTTGTTTTCTTCTATTCCCAATATAGATAAAAATTCTCCTTCTAGCTACTCACAACGCAAGGCAGCGGGCACAAATGAAACTATAATGGGTTGCGGTTGCTTAACAGCGATTTTAGTTTTAATATTTTTCATTGTTTTCTTCTTTGATAAATCATACTAATATTTGAGGTTCAGGATAAGGAAGCATAAAAAATAACCGCCTCGGTTTCCCGAAGCGGTTGCATTGTATATGGAGGCATATTATGTTCTCAGATTATGACCCGCTCGATCACAGAGGGAGTCTTTCCCCAGAAGATTCCAAGCAATATCTCGCTGAACTCAACGAACTCCAAAAAATCAGTGACACCTTTGAGCATACCCACGATGAAGATAAATTTTGGACAATGTATAATCACGCTTCTTGTCTTTCCAGCGAACTGGTCTATTTCAAGGAATGTTTGAACTCCTGTCAGGCTGAACTTGAAGCTGAAAAAACTCACGCCCTGCAACTCGATGCTAGCCGTATCCATGGCGCTCTGATCTTCACCAGCCTGTCCTTGGCCGCCTTCATTGCATTTGTTCTGCCATGTCCGCCTTCTATCGCTGTAGCCGGAATTGTTGGCATCTCTGTCCTTTCCTTCGTCCTCTGGCTTGTAGCCTTTGGCATTGTACAGGCACTTTACAGCCACCACCCGGAAATGTACGAGATGCACGAAAAAGAGGACAAGACTGCTTTTGCCGCAGCACTTGCTACCCCGGTCATTCTTGCAGCCGCTTATCAGTTCATCAAATTTTTTGCACATAAATAATTCTGCCAGGCAGTCTGACGGAATTTAGAAGGAGAATTTTCATGTCACTTGATGTAATTTCTGTAATCATTTCCGGTGTTTGCGCCGTTGGTAGTTTCATCTCTTTTTTACTTGCGCAAAAAGAAAAGCGTGAGGCCAAGGAAAGTGAAGCTCAGGCCAAAATCTATGCAGAAAACGCCAATCAGGCTAACGTTACAATGAACCAGCTTTATCAAGAGCTTTTGAAAGATATTGCGCACCGCCGCAGTATCGAATCAAGAGATGCTCTCAAAAACGAAGTCATCTCCTTTATTGCATGCAATGCTCCTGTTAAAACCGCTCGCATTGCAGATCACATCAATTTAAGTAAAGATGAAGCCTTCGATCTTCTTTATGAAATGACTTTTGTAGATCGAACCATCAGTTGTGCCGGGCGCTGCGCAAAAGAAAGAATTGACAACGTTTTCTGGACCAGACGTTCGTGATGCATTACAAACAAAAATAACCCCGCCAGTGCGACAACACCAGCGGAGCAAAACAATCCCCCCGCCGGGCTGGCCGATGGGGTATTATGAATAAAGTTTGTATTTCAGATACTTGTCAATAGGTTTTTTTAACTTTTTTTGTGACGTTCGCAACAGTTCATAAAAATTTTGTGTACAACAGGCCCTGGTCGGAGTATAATGTAGCCATGATACAGACCCCGCCCCGCCTCTCAACGATGCGTACCATGGCGGGGTCGCTTTTTTATTATCCGGAGATATTTTTATGAAAGAATTAAAGAAACATCTTTCCCTTACAGAGCAAGTCGCCCTTCTGGAATCCCGCGGGCTTGTTATTGCCGACAAGCAAGCGGCAGAAGAATTGCTCTATCATGTAAATTATTATCGGCTTTCCGGTTATCTCCATGGGTTCAAGCAGGAAGATAAAGCACATTATCTTTCCGGTACTACGCTGGAGCAGATCAAAGCTCTGTACGACTTTGACCGCAAATTAACTCGTATTCTGATGTTTGCCCTGGAAGATATTGAGGAAACCTTAAAAACAAGGCTTTCCTATTCTCTTACATCCGCTTTCCCTGAAAATCCTCTGATTTATCTTGATAGCTCACTCTACCGCAATCAATCAGATTTCTTGAAATTTTCCAGCCTATTCTACCATGAACTCAGAAACAATCGAAATCTCCCCTTTATCAAGCATCACATCGAAGAATATGACGGAAATCTTCCCATGTGGGTTGCCGTTGAGATCCTGACGATGGGGAATCTTTCAGCCATTTACAAAAATCTGAAAGGTCCTTATCAGAAAGTATTGGCCCGCAGCTATCATACTGGCCCGGTTCAGCTGGAAAATTGGATCGAGAATCTAACCTTTACCCGAAACCACCTTGCCCATTATATGCGGATCTATGATTTCAACTTCGGCCGTACTCCGACCCAATGCAAACATCATCACCAGTATAAGGAAACCAGCGGACGGATTTTCGATCAGATCTATATCATGTCTTTCCTATACTCGACCCCGGATGAATGGAATAACTATGTCATCCCTGAAATCAAAGGATTGCTGGAAGAATATTCCGAGTATGTAAAGCTTCCTGCATTGGGATTTCCCGAGGATTGGGCCAATATTTTGAAGCGTCCATAATTCCAGTCATAAAGAATCCCCGGCAGCTCTGTACGATAGAGCCGCCGGGGCCAGATGGGGAATCTGTCTGTCGGAGAATAATCATAGGATAAGAAAACACGCCTGCTGAGCAATTTCATTGTACCATGATCCTGCTCAGCGCACAAGGAGCAATCATGGCAAGAAAAAAGAAAGTAACTCCCGGGAACCGTCTGGTTGCCTACTACCGTTACAGCGGCGGTTCCCAGCAGACCGAGCAGAGCATCGAGGGCCAGCGCCGGGACTGCGAAGCCTACGCCCGGCAGCATGGCTTGACAATCGTGCATGAATACATTGACCGGCACATTTCGGGCCGTGGTGTTGAATCCAGGCTGGCTTTTCAGCAGATGATCGCAGATAGCAGCAAGCATCTGTTCGATCTCGTGATTTGCTGGAAAACCGACCGCTTCGCCCGCAATCGCTATGATAGCGCGGTCTACAAAAAGAAACTGCGGGATAACGGAGTTCGCATTCTTTATGCAGCCGAAAGCTCTGTGGAAGGGCCCGAGGGCATTATTCTGGAAGGTCTGATGGAATCCCTGGCCGAATACTATTCCGCAGAACTGGCTCAAAAGATGCGGCGTGGTATGCGGGAATCCGCATTGAAAGGAAGAGCCATCAATCCCAGCCGCCCCCTGGGGCTTACTACGGATGAACACAAGCGATTTATTATCGACGAGAAAAACGCCCCGACCATTCGATTCATCTTTGAGCACTATGCGGCCGGAGAAAGCAGCGCTTTCATCGTGGAGCAGCTGAACGCTGCCGGGCTCCGTACCAGTAAGGGCAACGCCTTCAACAAATGCAGCATTCCTCGTATCATCCAGAATGAAGCCTATCATGGTGTCTATATCTGCAAGGCCTACGATGTCCGCATTGATGGTGCAATTCCCGCCATCATCGACGATGATCTATGGAAGAGGGCTCAGAAAATGCTCACACTCAATAAGCAGCACCGCGCACCACACAGTTCCCATGCCGACTATCTGCTCTCTGGCAAGCTTTTCTGCGGCTGCTGCCACAGCCTGATGCGGGGTATCTCCGGCCACAACTGCCGCAACGATGTTTACTATTACTATGCTTGCGGGAATAAAGCTGATGGCGGTACCTGCAAAAAGAAAAACATCCCAAAAGATGTTGCCGAGAATCTTGTGGTCAATGCCATCTGTGAAAATATCCTTCGTCCAGACACTCTTGAAGATCTGGCCGACGCTATTGCCGCTGCACAGCAGGCAGATGTCAACCAGCCCGATCCAGAGCGTGCAATGTTAGAGCAAAACCTGGCTGATGTGCACCGAAAAATCAACAATATCATTGAATCCATTGAAAACGGTACTGCCAGCTCTCGTCTGTCCGCCCGCCTTGCTGACTTGGAGCAGCAGGAAAGCACCCTCAACTATCAATTAGAATCCATGAAAGAAATTCATCCACCCGTTCTGGATCGTGAGCGCATCCTTTTCCTGTTGGAGCAGTTCCTTATCTCTCCCAATGAACGTACCGAGGATTATAACCGCAGGATCATTGATACCTTTGTAAATCGCATCGAGATCACAGACACGGAAATGCTTATTTATTTTAATCTTTCCGAAGCGTCTGCTTCCGAAAAACAAAAAAATTCCCAGCCGAACAGTTGTTCGACTGGGAATCATCTGGTCCGAGTGGCGAGAATCGAACTCACGGCCTCTTGAACCCCATTCAAGCGCGCTACCAAAACTGCGCTACACCCGGATATCGTCCTCCGCCTCCCTACCGAAGCATTGGCGACAAAAGATATTATACGCATCTTTCCGGGTTTTGTCAACACTTTTCTGCATCTTTTTCTGATTTTTTCAAGAAAAGTATGATTTTCGTCGTATGAGCGCCGCTTTACTTTTTTGCTTTTGCACCAGTTTCCGCTTCCGCGGCCCGCAGCTGCCTGTCCTTTTCCAGCAGGGGCTTGAGGTACTGGCCGGTAAAGCTGCCGGGCACCTCGGCCACCTGCTCGGGCGTACCCTCGGCAATCACCAGGCCGCCGGCACTGCCGCCTTCAGGGCCAAGGTCAATGATGTGGTCCGCACACTTGATGAGATCCAGATTGTGCTCGATGACAATGACCGTGTTGCCCGCATCCACCAGCTTCTGCAGCACCTCGATCAGGCGATGCACGTCCGCAATGTGCAGGCCTGTGGTAGGCTCATCGAGGATATACACCGTCTTGCCGGTGCTGCGTCGGGCTAGCTCATTGGCCAGTTTGACACGCTGGGCTTCGCCGCCGGACAGGGTGGTGGCACTCTGGCCAAGGGTCACATAGCCAAGGCCCACATCCAGCAGGGTCTGCAATTTGCGGGCGATCTTGGGCTGGTTGGCAAAGAACACCACCGCCTCCTCCACGGTCATGTTCAGCACGTCGGAGATGGTCTTTTCCTTATACTTTACCTCCAGCGTCTCGCGGTTATAGCGCGCGCCCTTGCATACCTCGCAGGGGACATAGACATCCGGCAGGAAGTGCATCTCGATCTGCAGGATGCCGTTGCCCTCACAAGCCTCACAGCGGCCGCCCTTGACGTTGAAGCTGAACCGGCCCGGGCCATAGCCGCGCATCTTTGCATCCTGGGTCTCGGCAAAGACGGCGCGGATATCGTTGAACACGCCGGTATAGGTGGCCGGGTTGGAGCGGGGCGTGCGGCCGATGGGCTGCTGGTCGATGCCAATGACCTTATCCACGAACTCAAGACCCTCCACCCCGTCGCACTTGCCCGCACGGCTGCGGGCACCGTTCAGCTCACAGGCCAGCGTCTTGTACAGGATCTCGTTGATCAGGCTGGACTTGCCGGAACCGGAAATGCCGGTCACACAGACGAACTCCCCCAGCGGGAACCGGACATCAATGTTGCGCAGGTTGTTTTCCCGGGCACCTTTCACGGTCAAAAAATTCCCATTGCCGGTGCGGCGGGTCTGGGGCACGGCAATGCGCTTGCGGCCGGAAAGATAATCGCCGGTGATGCTCCGCTTGGCCTTACAGATATCCTTCACGGAACCCGCCGCCACGATCTCGCCGCCGTGAACGCCCGCGCCGGGGCCCACATCCACGATATAGTCCGCGCTGCGCATGGTATCCTCGTCGTGCTCGACCACGATGACGGTATTACCGAGGTCCCGCAGGTTCTTCAGGGTCGCAATGAGCTTGTCGTTGTCACGCTGGTGCAGGCCGATGCTGGGCTCGTCCAGCACATAGAGCACGCCGGACAGTGCACTGCCGATCTGGGTGGTGAGGCGGATGCGCTGGCTCTCGCCGCCGGACAGAGTGCCAGCCGCGCGGGCCAAGGTCAGGTAATCCAGACCCACGCTCTGCAAAAACTGCAGGCGGTTCCGGATCTCCTTCATGATCTGACCGCCGATCTGCCTCTGCTTCTCGGTCAGGTTCGGCTCATTTTCGGCAATAAATTTCAGCTCATCCCGGATGGACATTTCGCAGAACTCGCTGATGTTCTTATCCCCAACGGTCACTGCCAGCACCACCGGCTTCAGGCGCTTGCCGTGGCAGTCCGGGCACTCCACGCCGGACATGAAGCTGCCGATCTCTTCCTTCATCCACTCGCTGTTGGTCTCCCGGAAGCGGCGCTCCAGGTTCTCCACGATGCCCTCAAACGTATTATAGTAGACCCCGCTGCCGAACTCGTTGGTTCGGTGCATCTCGATCTTTTCGCCGTTGGTGCCGTAGAGCAGGGCGTTCACTGCCTCGGTGCTCATATCCTTGATGGGCGTGTCCAGCGTAAAGCCGTATTTTTTACCCAGACCAAGGTAGTACATTTCGCTGACAGAGCCCTCGGCGTAGTACCAACCGCTGGCCTTGATGGCCCCCTGCCGGATGGACAGGTTCTTATTGGGCAGGATGCGCTCCTCGTCTACCCGCATGAACGTACCAAGGCCCGTGCACTTCTCACAGGCACCCTGGGGGTTGTTGAAGGAGAAGAGCCGGGGCGACAGGTCCCCGATGGAGATGCCGTGCTCCGGGCAGGCAAAGTTCTGGCTGAAGGTCATGCACTCCCCACCGATGATATCGATCTCAGCGATGCCTCCGGTCAGGGCCAGCGCAGTTTCCAGTGAATCCGCCAGACGGCCCCGGATGCCCTTGCGCATGGCAAGGCGGTCCACCACGATCTCCACCGTGTGCTTGATGTTCTTTTCCAGCGTGATCTCTTCGTCCAAGTCATACAGATTGCCGTCGATCCTCACACGGGAATAGCCGCCCCGCCGGGCAGCATCCAGCTCCTTCTGCTGCGTGCCCTTGCGCTGGCGCACCACGGGAGCCAGCACCTGGAATTTGGTGCCGTCCTCCAGCTTGAGCACGGCATCCACCATCTCATCCACAGTCTGCTGGCTGATCACACGGCCGCACACCGGGCAGTGGGGCACGCCCACCCGGGCATACAACAGGCGCAGGTAATCATAGATCTCGGTCACGGTGCCCACGGTGGAGCGGGGGTTGTGGCTGGTGGTCTTCTGGTCAATGGAGATGGCCGGCGACAGGCCGGTGATCTCATCCACATCGGGCTTGTCCATCCGGCCCAGGAACATCCGGGCGTAGCTGGAAAGGCTCTCCACATAGCGGCGCTGGCCGTCGGCATAAATGGTATCGAAGGCAAGGCTCGACTTGCCGGAACCGGACAGGCCGGTCATAACAATAAATTTTTCGCGCGGGAGGGTCAGATCAATATTCTTCAGATTGTGCTCCCGTGCGCCTTTGATGACGATCTTATCGTTTGCCAAGGTACTTTCTCCCTCTTCTCTGTGTCTGTGCATGGTTCTGCCTGCGCTCGGTCTCGGCAGCCGAGTCCACGGTGGGGTTCTCGCCCCGGCGCAGGCGGTCGATCTGGTCACGCAGGAAGGCCGCGTGCTCAAATTCCAGCAGCTTGGCGGCCTCCTTCATCTCCCGGGTCAGTCGCTCGATGGCAGCTTCCCGCTCCAGTTTGCCCATGCGGCGGGTATTCCGCTTTGCGTTCTCCGCCTTATCGCTGATCTCAATGCTGTCCGCAATGGCCTTGACGATGGTCTTAGGCACGATGCCGTGTTCTTCATTGTAGGCCATCTGGATGGCACGGCGGCGCTCGGTCTCGGTGATGGCGCGTTCCATGCTGTCCGTCACCTCATCGGCGTACATAATGACCAGACCCTCGGCGTTGCGGGCCGCGCGGCCAATGGTCTGGATGAGGCTGGTCTCACTGCGCAGGAAGCCTTCCTTGTCGGCATCCAGGATCGCTACAAGGCTGACCTCGGGCAGATCCAGGCCCTCACGCAGAAGGTTGATGCCCACCACCACATCGATGGAGCCCAGGCGCAGATCTTTGATGATCTCCATCCGTTCAAAGGTATCCACCTCGTGGTGCATATATTTGACCTTGATGCCCTGCTCGGTCAAGAAGTCGGTCAGGTCCTCGGCCATCTTCTTGGTCAGGGTGGTCACAAGAACACGCTCGTTCTTCGCCGTGCGGGCGTTGATCTCGCCCAGCAGGTCAGTCACCTGCCCCTCCACAGGCCGCACCGAAATCAGCGGGTCCAGCAGGCCGGTGGGCCGGATGACCTGCTGCGCGATCCGGGTGCTGTTCCGGCGCTCGTACTCGCCCGGCGTGGCCGAGACGAACACCATCTGGTTCAGTTTGCTTTCCACCTCCTCAAACTTGAGGGGGCGGTTGTCAAAGGCCGACGGCAGACGGAAGCCGTACTCCACCAGCGTCTTTTTGCGGGCATAGTCGCCGCCGTACATAGCGCGCACCTGCGGCAGGGTCACATGGCTCTCATCCACAAAAAGCAGAAAATCCTCCGGGAAATAATCCAGCAGAGTGGTGGGCATACTGCCCGGCGCACGGCCCGACAGCACCGCCGAGTAGTTCTCGATACCCTTGCAGATCCCCACTTCGGTCAGCATCTCGATGTCATAGTTCGTTCGCTGCTGGATGCGCTGGGCTTCAATGAGCTTGCCCTCGGCGGTAAACTTCTTCACCTGCTCGTCACACTCGGCGCGGATCTTTTCAATGGCCGCTGCCTTTTTATCGGCGCTGACGATGTAGTGGCTGGCCGGGAAGATGGCCACATGCTTCACCACGTTCTGCCGGGTGCCGGTAACGGGGTTGAACTCCGTGATGCGGTCGATCTCATCCCCGAAGAACTCCACCCGGATGGCAAGGTCGCTCATGTAGGCCAGATAGATATCCACCGTGTCGCCATGAACACGGAACTTATTGCGGATAAAATTGATGTCGTTCCGCTCATATTGCAGGGTGACCAGCTTTTTGCACAGGTCATCCCGCTCCATCTGCATCCCGGGCCGCAGGCTGATGACCATGCTGCGGTAATCGATGGGGTCGCCCAGAGAGTAGATACAGGACACCGATGCCACAATGATGACATCCCGCCGCTCCGAAAGCGCCGCCGTGGCCGAATGGCGCAGGCGGTCGATCTCATCGTTGATGGCGCTGTCCTTTTCAATGTAGGTATCGGTGCTGGGGATGTAGGCTTCGGGCTGGTAGTAATCATAGTAGGAAACAAAATACTCCACCGCATTGTCCGGGAAGAACGAGCGGAACTCGGTGCAGAGCTGGGCCGCCAGCGTCTTATTATGGGCCAGCACCAGCGTGGGGCGGTTGCACCGGGCGATCACGTTGGCCATGGTAAAGGTCTTGCCGCTGCCGGTCACACCCAGCAGGGTCTGGCAGCGGTCGCCCCGCTCAACGCCCTCTACCAGCTGCTCAATGGCCTGGGGCTGGTCACCCGTGGGGGCATAGTTGGAGACGAGATGGAACTGTTCATCGGCCATGTCTCGGTTCTCCTTTCTGTTCTCAGATAGAACTACAAATAGTTGTGCTTTTCATGTTGATTATAACACAATTATTTTATAATATCAATACGGCCTGAGCATCTCCCCGGTCTGGAAATCGTAAAACGGCAGGCGGTTGGCCTCCCGCATGGAGAAATATTCGCTCTCGGTCAGGATGATGTGATCCCGCAGATGCACCTTGACCAGCCCCAGTGCCCGGACGATATTCTCGGTGGCCATCAGATCCTCCCGCGAGGGCAGAGCCACGCCGTTGGGGTGGTTATGGCAGAGCACCACACTGTCGGTACCGCCCTTGAGGGCTGCCGCCACCACATCCTTGATCTCCAGACTCACCCGGTCGCTGGTGCCGTCCCGCAGCCAGAACAGCCCCTTGATGCGGCTGCGGCCATCCAGCGCAGTCAGCAGGGCGCGTTCCTGCACAGCCCCGGCAAACTGTGCCATCAGGTATTCGACCAGCTGGTCGGTGGTCTTCATGCATTTTTTTCCGTTGACCGCACACTGGGTATAGTATCTGCCGACCTGCGGCAAAAGATGCAGCATCCGGGCGGTGGAGGGGCCTACCCCCTCCACTGTCAGCAGATCCTCCTCGGAAGCATCCAGCACCCCGGCAAAGTCTCCGAACCGGTCCATGAGGACATGGGCAAGGCCGTTGGTGTCCTTGCGGGTGTTGGTGATATAAAGGACATATTCCAGCGCTTCGTGGGGTTCCAGACTTTCCAGTCCGTACTGCTCTACCCGGGCGCGCATCCGCTGGCGGTGCCCCTTATGCTGGCTGCTTTCCTTCGCCATGGTCATTCTCCTTTTGCGTTATTACTCTAATAGTACCGTTTTTTCAGCAAAACACAAGGGGGCACAGGAAATATTCTGCGTTGACTTCAAAGAAAGGGTGGTTTATTATAGAGAAAAGGCTTTTTTATGAATCAATATGCCCTCTCAGTCAAAGCCTGCGGCTTTGCCAGCTCTCCCAAAGGGAGAGCCCCTTGTGGCTCTCGGTCAGCATGTACTGAACCCGGGAGATGCATTGCCTCTCCCTTTGGGAGAGGTGGATTTGCGAAGCAAAGACGGAGAGGGCTTGTCTTTCATCCAATAAAAGGAACGATTTTATGAAACAATTTACTGCCACCGCAAACGACGAGGGCGTGCGGCTTTCCCGCTTTGTCCAGAGCGTGACGCGCGATTTCCCCACCAGCCTGCTGTACAAGAGCTTCCGCAACAAGCGGGTCAAGGTCAACGGCAAAAAGGGAGCCCCCGAGGATCGGCTCAAGGCGGGCGATCTCATTGAGCTGTACATCAACGATGAATTCTTCCCGCCCGAGGGCGCAAAGCCTGCAGCCCGCAAGCCTGCCCCCAAAAAGCAGCAGAACCAGCCCAAGGTGACCGTCATCTATGAGGACGAGAACATTGCCGTGCTGTACAAGCCCACCCACCTGCTCTGCCACAGCGACCGCACCGGCGATGCCAACCTTGTGGACGCATTCACCCAGTATCTGGCCCAGAAGGGCGAGTACTATGCGGGCGGTGAGAACCGCTTCAAGCCCGGCATCTGCAACCGACTGGACCGTGGCACCGAGGGCCTTGTCATCGCTGCCAAGAGCTACGCCGCCCTGCGGGACATGAACGAGATCATCCGCACCGACCTGCTCAAAAAGGAATACTACACCATCACCGTGGGCATCCCTCAGAGCGGACGGTTCACGGCCTGGTGGGAGCACGACGAAAAGAACAACAAGGTCAGCATCCACGCCCACCAATCTCAGGATGAGCGCCGCAAGCAGATCATCACCGATGTGGATGTGCTGCGCACCGCCGGGCCCTTTGCGCTGTGCAAGATTGGCCTCATCACGGGCCGCACCCACCAGATCCGCGCGCATCTGGCCTACCTGGGCAAGCCGGTGCTGGGAGATATCAAATACGGCAACCGCAAGATGAACGAGCGCACCGGCACCCGGACGCAGGCTCTCTGCGCCGTCCGCATCAGCTTCCTGGATATCCCGGAGGAGAACACCCTGCACTACCTCACCGGCAAGGTCATCAAGCTGAAAGACCCCCAGATCGTCAAACAGTTCGACGCGCTGGATAAGAATAAAGAAGGAGCAACATCATGGCAGACCTGAACGCCTATTTCAAGAGCATCATCGACCAGGACCGCGAGGCCGTGGTTATCTGCGACCTGGATCACACCATCCTCTATATGAACCCTGCCGCTGTGGTGGATTACGGCAAATACGGCGGAGCCGCCTTGCTGGGCAAAAGCCTTCTGGCCTGCCACACCCCCCATTCGGTGGAAGCCATCCGCAAGGTGGTGGACTGGTTTGCCGCTGATGCCAGCCACAACATCGTCTATACCTATCACAACGCAAAGCACAACCGCGATGTCTACATGGTTGCCCTGCGGGATGCAAGCGGCACCCTGATCGGCTACTACGAAAAGCACGACTCCCGAAAAGCTGAAACGATGAAGCAGTACGATTTGTTCTGACAAAGAAAGGCGAACTCCACACAAAAAAGACTTTGCCAGCAGATTCTCCATCGGCGGGAAGAGGAAGCCATCGTAGGTGGCGCAGGCCAGCACGATCCGGCCGCAGAGCCGAAGCCCTGAGGCGGGATGCTCCGCTCCGGTGTACCCCCTGCCAAAGGCCGCGGCTTGCATCCAAAAGAAAACCTGCTATACTGGAAGGGAATGAATCGCACTTTGTGCAGGAAAAGGAGAAATCAAGCTATGAAAACGAAACTGGGCATCGTGGGCTGCGGCTTTCTGGGCAATATTGTGGCCGACGCATGGAAGAACGGCCTGCTGCCAGATTACGAGCTGGTGGGTGTGACCAGCCGCACCCGTGCCTCCGCTGAAGCAACTGCCGCCAAAACCGGCTGCGCTGTCTGCGATACCGTGGATGCGCTGCTGGCACTGGAGCCAGAATACATCGTGGAGGCCGCCTCTGTTGAGGCAGTGCGTGCCATGGCGCTGCCGGTCCTGCGCCGGGGCGTGAATCTGGTCATCCTGTCCATCGGTGCCTTCGCTGACCTTGCGTTTTACGAGCAGGTGCAGCAGGCCGCCCGGGAGGGCAGCGCCAAGGTGCATCTGGCAAGTGGTGCCATCGGCGGCTTTGATGTGCTGCAGACCGTGACCCTGATGGCACAGGCACAACAGCTGGAGGAAACCGCAGGCATCGAGACCCACACCGGTGCCCGGGGCTTCCGCAACACCCCTGTCTGGGCTGAGCATCTGCTGACCGACACGGAAAAGACCACCGTGTTCACCGGTAACGCCAAGGAAGCCATTGCCACCTTCCCCCGCCGGGTCAATGTGGCGGTGGCCACCTCTCTGGCCACCACCGGCCCTGAGATCACTGGTGTGACCATGCACTCGGTGCCCAACTGGGTGGGCGACGATCACCGCATCACTGCCGAGATCGAGGGCGTAAAGGCCGTGGTAGACATCTGTTCCTCCACCAGCGCCATCGCGGGCTGGAGCGCGGTCTCCCTGCTGCGCAACCTGTCCTCCCCCGTCTGCTTCTATTAAAGGAGGTTCTCCATGTTCCAGAAACTTGTTGCCATTGAGCCGGTCAGCCTGATCCCCAGTGCGGAGCAGGAGCTTTCCCGCTATGCAAAAGAGGTCCGGCTGTTTGAGGATATCCCCGCTGACAACGATGAGATCGTGCGCCGCATCGGAGATGCGGATGCCGCCCTGCTCAGCTATACCTCCCGCATCGACCGGGATGTGATCGAGCGCTGCCCCAACCTGCGCTACATCGGCATGTGCTGCAGCCTGTATTCCGAAGCAAGTGCCAATGTGGACATCGCCTTTGCCCGCAGCCGGGGCATCCGGGTATTGGGCATCCGGGACTACGGCGACCGGGGCGTGGTGGAGTATGTGCTCCATGAACTCACCGGCATCCTGCATGGTTTTGGGATGCCCATGCTCCACGATGAGCCTGTGGAGATCTACGGCCTGAAGGTCGGCATCATCGGGCTGGGCGTTTCCGGCCGGATGATCGCCAACGCCCTGCAGTTCCTGGGGGCAGAAGTCAGCTATTACAGCCGCAGCCACAAGCCAGACGCAGAAGCCGCAGGCATGGCCTACAAGCCCCTGCCTCAGCTGCTGGCCGAAAGCGAAGTGGTGTTCACCTGCCTGAACAAAAACGTTCTGCTGCTGGGCAGCGAGGAATTTGCCCAGCTGGGCACCGGCAAGGTGCTGTTCAACACCTCCATCGGCCCCGGCTTTGATTCCGCTGCACTGGAGCAGTGGCTCACCCTGCCCGGCAACCACTTCTTCTGCGACACCCGTGCCGCTGCCGGCCCGGTGAGTGAGGATTTCTTTGCCCGGGAGAACGTCCACTGCGCCAACGTCTCGGCAGGCCGCACAAAGCAGGCCTTTGTTCTGCTGAGCCAAAAGGTACTGGCCAACCTCCGCACGGCACTGGCCGATCTGAACGCGGAGTAATCATCCTTTTCCCCGCATAACCGCATAGACAAAACGAACGCCTGCCGGGCTTTTCTCACTCGGCAGGCGTTCGTTCTTTTTATGGGGTCGATTCGTTACTTTGCCAGCAGCTCGTCAGCCAGCACATCCATCTGTGCCTCAGCGGCGGCATTGGCGGCAGAGCGGATGGTCACAACGGCATCACAGACGGTGATGTTCTTCATGCCGTCCAGCTCAGCACGCATCAGCTTTGCAGCCATGGGGGCCCAGGTGCCGTTCTCCATCAGGCCAACGGTGCGGCCCTGGAAGTTCTTGGTCTTGAGGTGGGTCAGCAGATTCTCCATCGGCGGGAAGAGGAATCCATCGTAGGTGGCGCAGGCCAGCACGATCCGGCCGCAGCGGAAGGCCTCAGTGACGGCATAGGAGACATCGGTGCGGGTCAGATCCATCTCCACCACCTTGGCACCCTTGGCCCGCAGCTTCTCAGCCATGGTGTGGGCGGCGGCTCTGGTGTGGCCGTGGATGGAAGCGCTGGCCACCAGGATCTTCTCCGGCTCCTCAGCCTTGTAGCTGGACCACAGGTCATAGTAGTTCAGATACTTGCTCAGATCGCCGGTCAGCACAGGGCCGTGCAGGGGGCAGATGGTGGCGATATCCAGCGCGGCGGCCTTTTTCAGCAGAGCCTGCACCTGCGGGCCGTACTTGCCCACGATATTCAGGTAGTAGCGGCGGGCCTCGCTGGCCCAGTCGGCGTTTTCGTCAAACCTGGCCACAGCGCCAAACCGGCCAAAGCCGTCTGCAGAGAAGAGCACCTTTTCACTGCTCTCATAGCTCACCATGACCTCGGGCCAGTGCACCATGGGGGCAAGCACAAAGGTCAGGGTGTGGGTGCCCAGGCTCAGGCTCTCGCCGTCCTTCACCACCACGCGGCGCTCCTTGGCAACGACATCCGCCCCAAAGAACTGATCCATATACAGGAAAGTCTTGGCGTTGCCCACCACCTGCATTTCCGGATAGAGGGCGGCCAGTCTGGCGATATTGGCACCGTGGTCAGGCTCCATGTGGCTGACCACCAGGTAATCCGGCTTGCGTCCGGCCAGTGCCTCGGTCAGGTTGGCAAGCCAGGGCTCCGTGGCACGGTTGTCCACCGTATCCAGAATGGCGGTCTTTTCGTCCAGAATGACATAGGAATTGTAGCTCACGCCGGTGGGCACCGGGTACTGGCTCTCGAACAGGTCAATGGTGGTATCGTCCACACCCACGCCCAGAATGGCTTCGCTGATCTTTTTCACGCTCATAGCAGACATCCTCTCTATCCATATTGCTGTGCCGGAAAAGCGGCAGTATAATACTAATAACGGTTCCTAGTATAGCACATCGTTAAAGATTATTCAAGCTCCTCCGGCAGTCTTGCTGCCACCGGCCGGCCCGGCTCGGTGTCCAGCTCCAGCAGGGCTGCTGCGCTGGCATCATCCAGGCTCTGGACACTGCGGAGCTTGCGGCTGATGGCCCGGCTGCGGACACCAATGAGGTTGTCCAGCTCTTCATCGGTCTGGCGCAGGCGCTGCTGCATCTTGGAGAGCCCCTGCCCGAACTTGTCGAACTCCGTCTTAACGGCACCCAGCAGCTGCCAGACCTCGCCGGAGCGCTTCTGGATGGCAAGGGTCTTGAAGCCCATCTGCAGGCTGTTGAGCAGGGCTGCCATAGTGCTGGGGCCTGCAATGTTCACCTGATAATCCCGCTGCAGCACCTCCAGCAGACCGGCGTTCACCACCTCGGCGTACAATCCCTCAAAAGGCAGGAAGAGGATGCCAAAGGTCGTGGTGTAGGGCGGCTCCACATACTTTTCCCGGATGTCCTTTGCCTCGCTCCGCAGCACCAGCTCCAGCGCATGGCGGGCATTCTCCACCGCCTGCGCATCGCCGGAGGCCTGGGCATCCTGCAAGTGCGCGTAGGTGTCGCCGGGGAATTTGGAGTCGATGGGCAGCCAGACCGTGCCGCCGTCCGTGCCCGGCATCTTGATGGCATATTCCACCCGCTGGGTGCTGCCCGGAATGGTGGCCACATTGGTCTCGTACTGCTCCGGGGCCAGGATCTCTTCCAGAATAGCCCCCAGCTGGATCTCACCCAGAATGCCGCGGGTCTTAACGCCCGAGAGCACCTGCTTCAGCCCGCCCACATCGGCGGCAAGGTTCTGCATCTCGCCCAGCCCCTTGTACACCTGTTCCAGCTGGTCGTTCACAGCCTTGAAGCTCTCGGTCACCCGCTTCTGCAGGGCATCCTGCAGTTGCTCGTCCACGGTGTGGCGGATCTCATCCAGCTTTTTGGCGTTCTCGGCCTGCAGGGCGGTCATGTTTTCCGCAAGGGTCTTGCGCAGCTCTTCCAGCTTCTGGGTGTTGGCGGCCTCCAGACTCTGGAGCCGCTGGGTCAGGATCTGCTGCTGGCCGCTCTGGCCCTGTGCCAGTGTAGTGCTCATGCTCTGCACTGAGGTCTGCAGCGTCTCACTGACGCTGCGGATGGCGGTGTAATTCTGCTCCGCCATTGCCGCCTGTCTGGCCGCAAAGTCTTTTGCCTGTGCATCGAGCTGCTGCTGCATCCAGCGCTTGAGCTCCCCGTAGTCTCCCCCGTTCCGGGGCTTGTTCAGTTTCCAGAGCACCGCTGCCAGCAGCAGGCAGATGGTGACCAGCAGCAGGGTGTACAATCCAGCTAAAAATTCCATTGATTATAAGTCCTCGAAATCGACCAATTCTTTCCGGGTATCCAGCGCATCGCCATAAAGGCCCACGCCGTCCACCTCGCACTCGCCCGACTGGTTATCATAGGGGTCGGAGCGGAACCCGTACATCGGCGGGTCAAAGGGTGCCTCAAAGGCGCGGTTTGCCACCATGCGCCCGGTGTCCAGGCTGCCGAAGTAGTGGCGACGCAGCTCTTCCTCGCCCTGCCGTGCCATGGAGGCACCAAACGAGCAGTCGGCATACATCCAGCCCTTGGGGGCAATGTAGAACATGGCCCAGTCGTGGCAGCCCACGCCGGTGGGCGACACCGACAGGCCGCTCTGCCAGCGGGCCGGAATACCCACCAGACGGCAGAGGGTGATGAAGGTCAGGGCCATAATGCCGCAGTCACCGCGCCGGTTCCGTGCGCAGCGGTCGGGCAGGCAGTCCTGCACAAAGTAGGCGGGCTGATAGTGATACCGCACGTTCAGGGTAACGTAATCATAGATGCGCTTTGCCTTTTCCGCCGGGTCGGTGATTCCTTCGGTCAGCTGTGCGGCCAGCGCCCGCAGGTAGGGCGTGAACACGATATGCGGGGCCTGCTCCTCGGTATCAAAGGTCGGCTGTTCCGGTGCAGGCACAAAGTCCAGCGGGTCAGCATAGACTGCCGTTGTCTTGTAACGGTACTGCACCCCGAAGCGGCGGTTTTCGGTCAGGTCAGCCTCCCAGCAGATGGTGCGCTGGGGGGCGTTTGCATCGGCGATGCGGGCCGGCTGCTCGGTAAAGCTCTGCAGCTCGATCTCGCTCTGGGCCAGGCATTCCGCCGGGATGGGCAGCCAGGCGCGGACGTGTACACTCTCCCGGCCCTCTGCCTTTGCCTTGGCCAGAGCGGCGGCAAAGGCCTCATCCGACATCCCCACGCTGGTCTTCAGCGTGATGCGGGCACTGGCCTGACCTTCCCGCTCCATCTGGTCATGGATGCGGCGGCGGCGCTCCCGGGCCAGCGCGGCCGGGGCGGGCGGGTCGAGCTGACGGGCGGCAAGGTCGGCGTGGGTGGCGATCAGCGTCTCGGCAAAGCGGTCAAGGTAGTGCTTTTCCCCTTCCACGAACCGCCAGTCCACCCGGCCCTCATGCACCAGCTGGCGGAACTCCTCCACCGTGAAATCCCGCACAAGGCCCTGCATCCGGGCCACGGCCTGTGCCTCGTTCCAGCAGTATTCCTGCGGCAGACGGCACATGATCTCCTTCTGCACCAGCAGGGCATCCCGCAGCGCGTCCACGCCGTGGGGCACAGGGTTGGCGGGCTGCTCATACTCCGGTATTTCCAACCCCTGACTGCGGGGGCTGTTCTGGGTCTCCGTCCAGTCCTCGGCCAGATATTCATCGATCCGTGCCACGGCTTCTTTGTAATAGCCCGCGGCCTTCAGCCGCTCCACATCATCGGGCAGACCGACGTTCAGATGCACAAATGCTTCGTTCAGATCTTTCATCCTGTTTCATCCTTTCTCTCAGGCGCACTGCTCTTCCCAGAAAGCAGTGGCTTCCACCAGCCAGTTCTCGGCATCTGTTCCGGTGCCGATGCCGCAGACGTGAGGTGCATTGTTGAACACCCGGTAAACATGCTTGACGTGATTGGCCTGCAGGGCAGCTTCCAGCTGCGGTCCCTGCCGCCAGTAGACCAGCTCTTTCAGCAGCGTGTCGTTCACACCGTGCCAGTGGTAGGTGGCGGGGTAGTCCGGCGTGATCTCATCCGAAAGATTCCGGGTATAGTATTTGGGGCCGTACGCGCCGATATCCTGAATGACATGGTAGATGGGCTTGATGTAGGTCATATCGTTGATGGGGTAGCCCAGCAGCAGGGCAGCGGGCTTGGGCACATTGTAATGCTGATACCCCACCGATTCCGTGCCGAACAGACCCGTCAGGTGGCCGCCCATGGAATATCCCACGATGGCGTACTGCTCCGGCTGGATGCCAAACTCCGCAGCGTGTTCCTCAATGTACTGCATGGCCCGGCCGATGTCCTCCAGCGGAGCATCATCGGAAGCATCCGTCCAGACGCGATACCGCAGAATAAAGGCGGCATAGCCCAGCTCATGCAGCTGCCAGGCCGTGCAGGCCCCCTCCTCCAGCTCGGCGCTCTCATTGGCACCGCTGCCAGCCAGGATCAGCGCAAACTTGGCATTTTCGGCCTTGGCCGGGAAATAGAACAGGCCGGTGTTGTTTTTGGTGCGGTCCGCCGCCTTTTCCGCATCCGTGTAGAATGAGTGAGTGACCTGAACGCCATTGTTGTAGTTCTCAATGACCAGATTCAGCCCCTTGGCACAGCCTTCGGCCACATACTCGTTGGTGTAGCCTTCCACAGTGGTCATCTCCCACAGGGCCTGACCCGGCGGGCAGTCCTTATCCTGCGAGTAGGTGTAGAAGCCGGAGTTCTTGATGCCCGGGTTGTTGCGCACTTCCTTCATGGTGGTCTGGGCCGTGATATTGGGCTCTCCCTTTTCCATTACGGCACCGGCGGGCAGGGCCAGCAGTGCCAGCAGACACAGCACCATCGCGACGATTCGTTTTGCCTGTTTCATGTTCCGTTCCTTTCCCCCGGCACCGCCCTGATTGCATTTTCCCGTACAGAGGACTATAATATGAGACTGCACAGGCGACACCAGTTGGTTTTTGTTCTATTGTATCACACCCGCCGGTATTGTCAAAACAAATCTGTCCGCAAAATCCATGCGTTGTGATCTCCACGCTTCCGAGGGGCCAGGTATTCAGATTCCGGACACTCTGCCCGGCCTGAGGTGAACAGGTTTCCATTGTGATTTGCGGCAGATTCTGCTATACTGAAAAGAAATATTGCACATGCAATGAGGGGAAACCGGAGCATTGCGGCTCCGGTCAGGATAGGAATATGAGTGAGATCACAGTCCGGCCCATGATGCCGGAGGATTGGACTGCTGTGTCCAAAATATATCTGGAGGGCATTGCCACCGAGCACGCCACCTTCCAGACCAACTGCCCGCCCTACACCGCCTGGGACGCATCCCATACCCGGGAATGCCGCCTGGTGGTGCTGGACGATGGGGTCGTGGCCGGCTGGGCAGCCCTACATCGGGTAGACCCCCGCTGGTGCTACCGCGGCGTGGCCGAGGTGAGCATCTATGTCGGGGAGAAATTCCGGGGCAAGGGGCTGGGCTATCACCTGCTCACGGCGCTCTGCCGTGAGGCCGAACAGGCCGGGTACTGGACGCTGCAGTCCACGGTGCTGCAGGACAACGCCCCCTCCCGGGGCCTGCACCTGAAATGCGGCTTCCGCGTGGTGGGCCGCCGGGAGCGCATTGCCCGGGATTGCCACGGCCGCTGGCTGGACACCTACCTGATGGAGCGGCGGTGTACAGCGGACGAACCGGCGGGCTATAAAAAGCTGTAAGGTACTTTTTGCGGGAAAGATTTACAGTTTCTTCAAAAAGTGACCTTGAAAATCCACAAAAATATGATATACTAACGTAACGATACCAAAGCGAGAGAAAGGAGGCGCGCGGAATGGCACCGACCAAAGAGCGTCCGGCAACCAAGACGATTGCCACAAACCGGGAAGCGCGCCACGAGTATTTCGTTCTGGAAGCGCTGGAGACCGGCGTTGAGCTGAAAGGTACCGAGGTCAAGAGCCTGCGTGCCGGCGGCGTGAACCTGAAAGACAGCTGGGTCGATATTGAGGACGGCGAGCTGCTGGTCAAGGGAATGCACATCACTCCCTACGACCACGGCAACATCTTCAATCAGGACCCTCTGCGGGTGCGGCGTCTGCTGGCCCACAAGACCGAGATCCGGCGTCTGCACCAGCAGTGCAAGCTGCAGGGCTATACTCTCGTTCCCCTTTCTCTCTACTTCAAGCATGGCCGCGTCAAGATGGAAGTCGGCCTGTGCAAGGGCAAAAAGCTCTACGACAAGCGTGCCGACGCCGCCAAGCGCGACGCCAAGCGCTCCATCGACCGGGCTGTGAAGTCCAACGGCAAATTCTACTAAATCTCTTTCAGGCAGCATTCCTGCCCTGAGAACACCAAGCTTTCTGCGCATGGCAACATGCGCTTTATGGGGGCGTAAAGGTTTCGACGGGGGGAGCGAGGCCTGGGCAGCGGGTAGCAGTGGGGGAACTGCTCTAAACTCCTCCAAAAAATTAACTGACAACAATAATTATCAGTTGCTCGCAGCCTGAGTGCTGCGCG
>OFMV01000199.1_pt1 | contig 56318 bp, 60 predicted proteins | sample 1541881 | NCBI WGS metagenome assembly OFMV01 (sample SAMN04209220, study PRJEB22552) | human gut metagenome | biome: gut; material: feces | host: Homo sapiens | place: USA: Oklahoma
AGAACTAGGCTATATTAAAAAAAAGCCCACACTCGCCAGAGTGTGTTAGTTCAATTTGGATATGATTATTTCCGTGGGATATCGTGTGAAATCTCAAAATGGTGTTATCTTTCGAAAATGGGCCACTTCTATATTAAAAGACTACATGATGAAGGGATATGCAATAAATGAAAAAAGGATTGAGGTACTAAATAAAACTGTTTCAATTCAATCCAGAATGTTAGCTTCTACTTTAGGTATTGAGGAAAAAGAAGTTTTGAATGTCATTGAAGCCTATTCAAATGCACTATCATTACTTGATGATTATGATCATGGGTGTATTTCTAAACCAAAAGGTAAAGACTCTATTTACCAATTAACCCATGAAGAGTGCAGAACTCTTATTGATTCTATGAAATATGGTGGATTTTCTGATGTATTTGGTGTTGAAAAAGAACCAGGCAAATTGAATGGAATTATTGCAGCTGTATATCAAAATGTATTTGGACAAGAAATCTATCCAAGCATTGAAGAAAAGGCAGCTAATCTACTGTACTTTCTGGTCAAAGATCATCCTTTTGTAGATGGATGCAAACGAATTGGCGCTTCCATTTTTCTTGAATTTTTGAATAAGAATCAACATTTAATCATTGATGGAAAACAAATCATTTCAGATAGCGCCTTAGTTGCTATTACATTAATGATTGCCGAATCTAGACCAGAGGAAAAAGAAACAATGGTCAAGCTAGTTATGAATTTCTTAAAAGCTTAATCTATGCTCTTTATTCCCTGCTCCTTTTACATAGCCAACAAATGGTTGGTTGTGGGAAAGGAGTTTTTTTATGCGTAAATGTAAAGTAATCGCAGTCACGAATCAAAAAGGTGGCGTTGGTAAAACAACAACGACAGAGAATGTGGCAATTGGTTTATCTCGACAGGGATTTGATGGATTAATTGTAGATTTTGATCCACAGGGTGATTTAACAAGTTGTTTAGGTTGGAAAAACAATGATGCACTCGAACATTCCGTTTCTTCTATGCTAGATGATTATATCAATGACAATGATATTGATTATGACGCATTGATTTTGCACCATGCTGAAGATGTGGAACTGATTCCTGCAAACATTGAACTAGCTGATTTTGAAATGCGTTTAGTCAGTGTCATTAACCGAGAACAGACATTAAGTAATTGTATTGAACCATTAAGAGATAAATACGATTACATCATGATTGATTGTCCACCTTCTCTTGGCATGCTTACGGTGAATGCATTATCTGCAGCAGATGAAGTATTAATACCAGTACAAACACAGTATTTGCCAGCTAAAGGAATGACTAAATTGTTACAGACGGTCAATAAAGTGCAGCGTAAGATCAATAGTAATTTGAAGATTACAGGAATTGTAATGACACTTGCAGATCTAAACACCAACATCACCAAAAGTACGATTGGTACGATACGAGAAAGCTTTGGAAAGAACATTCGTGTATTCGATACGATCATTCCAAAAGCTACGAAAGCCAGTGAAGCATCAATTTCAGGTAAAAGTATCTATGCGTATGCCAAAGATTCAAAAGTCGCTGTTGCCTATGATAATCTGACAAAAGAATTGATAGAAAATCAAAAAGTAAAACATAAAGACGAAATGAGTCTTTAGGAGAAGTAGAATGAAAAACAATCATGTGGAATTATTTGGAACTTTGACAAGAGATATTGAAGTATTCAGAAATGTTAAGGGAAATACTTTTGTAAAGTTCTCTTTAGCTTGTTTACGAGATGGAAAGAAACCATGGACAGATTATATTAACTGTATTGCCTTTGGTGATATGGCAAATGATCTCTGTAAACATGGTGATAAAGATACAGGATTCTGTATTGTAGGCAATCTTCGTACAAGCTCTTATGAAAAAAATGGTAATAAACAGTATTCAACCAACGTCGTTGTAGAATCTTTTGAATTGTTAAATGACTAGAATTAAACGATGTCCCTATTGTCATGGTGCAGCACATTTGTTGATTGACTGGGACAGCAAACGAATCAATGGCTATTATGGTCAATATGTTACATGTACTTTGTGTTCTGCAAGGACACAAACCAAACAAACTTCTGATCAAGCTATTGATGAATGGAATCATCAAACAATGAAAAATACAATACAACTCACTCTATTTTAAAGGAGGTGGCACATTTGCCAAAACTAGATTTAGGATTGCCTAGCTATGACTCTTTGTTTTCTACAGAAGAAGAAAGACAAGAAGCCAATAGTGAAAAAGTAATGACAATCCCTATAGATAAGATTACAGATTTTAAAGAACATCCCTTCCATGTCACGATGGATGAGGATATGGCAAAGCTTATTGATTCCATTAAAGAAAACGATATGCTGATGCCTGCATTAGTTCGTCCTAAAAAAGATGGAACCTATGAAATGATTTCCGGTCACAGGCGTAAATTTGCACTGTCACAGCTAGGAAGAAAAGAAATGAATGTAATCATACGAGATTTGGATGATGACCAAGCAACGATATTAATGGTCGATTCCAATATTCAACGTGAAAACATTTATCCTAGTGAGCGTGGTTATGCCTATAAAATGCGACTAGAAGCCATGAAACATCAAGGAAAAAGAGTAGATATTAATGTTGATGATGTACCTGTTGAATATTCAAAATCAACTTCTACTCAAGTTGAGCAGAAGTCAAAAAATAAATATTCCGTAGAATTATTAGGTGAACAATTAGGATTAGACAGAAATCAAATACGTCGTTTTATCCGCTTAACCTATCTGATTGAACCGTTACAAGAAATGGTGGATGGACGACATGAAAATGAAATCAAGATTGCATTTAATCCAGCTGTTGAACTTTCTTATTTAACAGAATCTGAACAGTGTGATTTAGCCAATGCGATTGTTGAAAATCAACGAACACCATCTTTAGCTCAATGTCAGGAATTCAAAAGATTGAGTCATGATGGTGAATTAACATCCGAATTCATTGAAGATACTTTATCGGAGGAAAAACCAAACCAACGAGAAAAGTTATCTTTTCAAATGAAAGAAATCGATAAATATTTTCCCAAGGACTTCACACCAGGCAAGAAGAAGGATCTCATGATTCACTTGCTGGAAAACTGGGCAAAGAAAAGATCACGAGAACAAGAACGGTAGTTGAATATGCAACTGCTTTTTTTCTACTTGTGATTGTTTCCAAACTGTTGGAGGGGCAGTTTGTCTTTGCGTCAAGACGTGTGACTGTGACCTCCCCTAAAACCCCTCCTACCTACCGAAACAATCTTTATTACCTACCGAAAAAGAAAAAATGTTGTTATTGAGTAAGTAGTAGAAATATTTGTATCTAGGTAATTATTTAGAAGAACTTGTATTTTAAAGATAGTAGAAATTATCAGTGAATATAATTGGAGGTTAAGTCAATGAAGACAAAGTTAATTGCGTTCTGTGTTTCAAGTGTACTTATTGGTACTGGAATTGTTTTCAACATGAACCAGGATGTATCTGTTCCAACAGTGGAAAAGTTTATGGAAGATACTTCTTTAAGTGTTAGTAAACATGAAGCTATAGTTAGTGAACATGAAAATGTTGGCAAAGATGAGAAAACAGGCGCTGGAGATACAATGAAGAAACCTGAATCCAAGGAAGAAAAACAGAAAGAAAAAGTTACGGGCAAAAGTGAATTCAAAACAACAAGTGTTTCTTCGGAAGGTAAAAGGCAAAATTCCAAGAAAGAAAGTTCTACTAAGAGTTCTTCTGGTTCAGACCAAAAATCTTCAACTTCAAACAGTTCCAATACATCAGATAAATCAAAAAAAGATGTTGTAAGTCAACCTATTGAAAAGCCTACTGAATCCAAACAAGAACCTGTAGTAGAATCTACACCTACTCCAGAACTAGCAAGGCCATGTTATGCTTGTCCTGGTGGAGTCAATCCAGATGTAAGTTGTGATGTGATTATGGATACGAACTTTTACTATGCAACTTATAGTTCACAGGCTGAAGCAGAGGTGGGCGGAATGTATTACCTGGATGAAGTAATGTACATCGGTGATATTGAAATTACAAACTATTCTGTTCAACCAGTATATCGAAATGATCACAGCATTGCTTATTATGGATTAAATCTTTGGAGCAATGGAAGTTTGATTCAATAAAAAAGGTTTATAAGAAAACTCATTTAAATTGTATCTTATTAGTAAAAATGATATATTATAAATGAAGAGTCGGTATGGAGACTATAAACCCATACCATTGGTCGGAACAAAGACCTAAAACTTGTTCCAGTGCAGAGAAAACTGCTAAACATCTTAAAAGGCGAGCAATCGCCTTTTAATTTTAGAAAGAGAGAATTGTATGAATAATATTTCATTTAAACAAAGGGTATGTCAATCAATAATTGATCAATCAAAAATATATAAAAAAATCTTTATTGATCGGCAATACCTAATTTGTTCGAAATGTTTTACGAATCGCAAATACTATATTTTAGTTGCAAACAAGGATAACTACTTGCATTTAGTAGGCGTTCATACAACTCTAACTCCTTCTGAATTTTTTGAAAAATGTTTTTATGATACTCTTACTGAAAATGATTTTGATTTTTCAAAAAAGAATCAAAGCGAAAAAAGTGTAAAAGGTTCTGTTAGAAGAAAGATATCAGCTTTAGAAAACATAAATAATTTTTTTGCACAAGATCTATATATCGAAGAAGGGTTTTGCAAAAATAAAGTCAGTTGTGTAATTGCTACATCGGACAACAAAATAACAATTGGTTTTTCTGAAGGAATTTATTCAAGACCCAAAACACTTCTTAAAGGTAATATGCTTAATATGAGTACCAATCAAATTGACGTAATACTATCTAAAGAAAAAAAGGATAAAACATTTAATAAAATAGAATATGGAAATGAGCAAATATTATCTTATTATCATAAAGATATTTATCACTTGATATCAAAAAACTTAATCTAAATGAAATACATTATTTTAGCGAGGAAAAATTCTCGCTTTTTTTGTTGCAACAACCTAAATGAAAGGAAAAAGAAGATGAAAAATATATTAAAGAAAGGCAGCAAGTTCTTTCTTTCTGCACTAGTGATATTGAATTCATTTATGAATACAATCACAGTACATGCAGAAGAAACTACTACAGAAAATGATTTAGATACAATTACAGAATTAGGCTATCTGGAAGATGTATTTCCGGATCAAATCATAAATGAAAATGATACGATGATGACTGATACAACTTCCTGTGGGACACGATATGCCATGATTTATATCGAAAACCAGTACGGATTTGATTATATCTCACATTTATATGTTGGTGATAAAACCGTATTCTGTATTGAGCCAATGCAATTGTTTATAGCTGGTAATGATTATGTTCCAGACAGTGCCAAATGGGATGAACTAAGTGAAAGCCAACGACAAGCTATTTGGGAAATCAATTATTATGGTTATTCTTATCCAGGACATGAAAGTGAAAACTATTATGTAGCCACTCAAATCATGATCTGGCAAGTTGTTACTGGCAATTGGTATCAACCATACTATATGGATGGAACGACAACATATGATATTTCAAACGAAGTCAATGAAATCAATCGTTTAAGAAGTACTCCTCAAAGAAGACCTTCATTCAATAATCAAACAATCAAAATGGGACTAAATACTCCAGTTACTTTAACAGATTCAAAAGGAACATTAAGCAATTATTCTATTACAAGGGGAAATGGTGTTAATGCTTCTGTAAATGGAAATGATTTAACGGTATCCATCACTTCAGAAAACTATGATAAAACACTTACCTTCTCAAGAAACTTTGGGGCAAGAGACGTCAATATCATTTATGGAAGTGGAGGTTATCAGCGTGTTATTTATCTGGCAAGCAGAAGAGATCCTTCCCCTAATTTCAAATTAAATTTTGAATTGCTATATGCTGATATTGAAGTTGAAAAACAGGACGCTGAAACAGGCAATAAAACACAAGGAGATGCAACATTTAATGGAGCCACATTTGCCATTAAAGATACAAGTGGAAACACACTTGAAACCATTACTACAAACGGATCAAAAGTAAAATCTAAAAAATATCCTGTAGGAACAACATTGAATGTATGTGAAGTCACATCTCCTGAAGGATATTTAACTAACAACAATTGTAATTCTGTAACTTTAGGTTATTCAGGAGACAATACACCTTCTACTTTTTCTACAACAATCAAAGATCAAGTAATCAAAGGTCGTATTGAAATTGCGAAAACAGTCGATAAAGACAAATACGGTTTATTCCAATCCAATGTTCAAAAGCCTGGTAAAGGATTCAAATTTGATATTATCTTAAAATCAAGTGGTAAAGTTGTATCCACACTAACAACAGATGAAGATGGTCGAGCAATCAGTGATTACCTTCCATATGGAACATATATTGTCAAAGAACATGAAACAACTGGCTTTGATACTTTAAAACCCTTTGAAGTAAAGATTGATAAAGATCAAAAGACCTATTTCTACAATATCTATAACGATACAATCAAAGCTGAATTAACAATCTATAAAACAGACAGCGAAACAGGTAAACGTATTCCTGCTGCTGGTGTTGAATTCAAAATCAAAGATGCAGATGGAAACTATGTAACTCAGACTGTGACATATCCTAAAAAATATACAACAGATGTATTTAAAACCGATGAGGATGGTTCTGTTCACTTACCTGCTCCTTTAAAATATGGAGAATATAAATTAGTCGAAATCAAAGCACCACATGGTTACGTATTAAAAGATACGGAAATTCCAATCAATGTAGATGGTTCTAGTACAGAAATTTTTATGAACTTTGATAACAAGACCCAAAAAGGACAAGTCTATGTTGAAAAGAGTGGTGAAATGTTATCTGGTGCTAAAGAATCTGAAACAGACTATGGAACACTTTATACACCAGTTTATAAAGAAAAATATTTATCCGGTGTTACGTACGAAATAACTGCACGTGAAGATATCGTCACTCCAGAAGGAACAGTATGGTTCCATAAAGGAGATGTTGTAGATACATTTACAACGGGTGATGGTATTACAACTTCATCATTGCTTCAGTTAGGTAAATATTCTATCAAGGAAATTGCAACACAGACCGGATATGTATTAGATGAAAATAGCTATGACTTTGATATTGAATATGCAGGTCAGATGATTGATGTGGTTGAAATCAAACAGGCTTATATCAATGAAAGACAGAAATTGAATTTAGAGATCACTAAGACATTTGAAGATGAGGATAAAGAAGCTTATAAAGATGTTGTCTTTGGAGTCTATTCTAAGAATGATATTACAGTCGATGATAAAGTCATCATTCCATCTGAAGGATTAGTTGGTACTTTGACTCTTGATAAAGATGGTAAAAATGTAGAACAGTTAGATCTTCCAACAGGTGATTACTACGTTAAAGAACTTGAAACAAATATAGGTTTCAAATTAGATGAAGAAAAACATGATTTTACGTTCAACTATGGTGAAGATACAACAAAAGACACAGTCATTGTTCCTATGGAATTGCACAATGAAAAGCGTAGATTAGAATTAGATGTTAATAAAGTGGATAAAGATCATCATGATCATTTCTTAAATGGAGCCATTTTTGAAGTTTATGACAAAACAGCTAAATCTTATGTCACTACCCTTGCATCTGGTCAGTTGATGATTGTTAGCAATGATGTAAATGAAGAATATGAAATCTCTAAGAATGAAGATTTTACAAAGGTCATTAAAACCATTAAAACAGATGAAAATAAACAAATCATCTTAGATATGGATGATGGTACGTATTATTCTCGTAAAGTTGGAGATGACAAGGTTAGTAAACATGTGATCAAAGATGGAAAAGCTGTATTAGCGGATGCCATCTATGGTCATGAATATGAATTCAAGGAAATCAAAGCACCTACTTCTTATCAGTTAGCTGATAAATCCAAAGCTTACAAAGTAGAAGCTGATAAAGATACGGATACGATTATTTATTATTTTGAAAATGCACGTATCGTTGTTCCAAATACAGGGGTATAAATAGTATGAAACATAAGAAAATAAAAATAGCAGCACTTGCGATAGTCACTGCAAGTCTATTAGGTGGAATTCTATATAGTGAGTTTGGAGCAAAGAAATCTTATGATTATTCAGATTACTATGTAGAATCAAAACCTAAAAAAACCACAAAAGAAAATAAAGATGATAAGGAAGCTTCTGAAAAGGAGCTTTCTTTATCTCTTCTTAAACAAACCAATAATGATATCGTTGGAATACTAGAATTTGATAATAGAGTTATCTATGAACCAGTTGTACAGGCTCCAGACAATGATTATTATGTTCGTAAAAATATCAAAAAAGAATATGCCAATGCAGGTATTCCTTTTGTATCAGCAGATGGAAATATTGATTCCAAAAATGTTGTGATTTATGGTCATTCCAGTAAATGGGATAGCATCATTTTTACTCCATTAATGAGTTACATTGATCAAAGCTATTATAAAGAACATCCAACATTCAGGTTCGTTACAGAAAATGAAACAAGAACCTACCAGATATTTGAAGTGATAAACGTGGATTTAAACAATTTGAATGATTCTTTAGAATTTACACAATCCAGTTGGGATTCAGATACTTCATTCAATGCCTTTATATCCGACTCTATTAATCATGGATTATATAAAACAGGCGTTTCAGTCAACACAGATGATAAGCTGATGACTTTGGTGACTTGTGATACAAGAAACGATAACAAGAGGATTGTCATACTAGCAAAAAGAACAGACTAATTCAAAAAATCTATAAATTCATGAAATGTCAATAATTGTATGATATTGTTATTCTATACTTTAATCTTTTTTTATATACGGGAGGAAACATCAATTGAAGAAAAATAAATTAAAATGCAAATTGTGTGGTAATTATTTTGATGATAATGAAATGAGCGAAGAGCATTATCCAGCTCGTAGTGTTGGAAATGATGATATTGTTGCAGTTGATCTAGCCAAGACAATTGATATGCTTTTATCTAATGAAATTAAAAATAAGATAATAAATCGTGTAGAAAATGGTGAAAATCTTAAGCAGGTATCGGATGATCTTTTTGATAATGAATTAGCAACCCCATTATATCCACATGGTCGTACGGCTCGCTCGCTTTGTAAAAAATGTAATACTTTTTTAGGTAAATATGATGAAGCATATTTAAAATTTTTCAATATTGATGGAGATCCGAAAAAAATTAAAGGATTCAGTGAAAAGACTAAATATCAGATAATAAAATCAATTTTTGGAAAATTTCTTTCTATACCTGAAACATTGGAAGAAAATTTTGATTTTTTGGATTTCCTTAAAGACGATACAAACAAAGAATATCTAGGAGTTTGGAACTTATATTTTGTAAAGAGAGATCATAGCAGTGATATTTTAGGACTTAAAAATATTGATACTGGTAAACTTGAGTTTGAAGCTGGAGTAGTATATGAATTATCAGATGATAAGTTTATATATAACCTTATGAATTTCAAAAAACATGATTCTTATAAAATGACAAATATATTTGACATATTAAAAAAGAACTATGTATTGACTAATGGTGTTGGAGAATCTGGTGGGTATCACGCTCTAATTTTTATCTCGAAATTATTTTCAGAAAAATAGCATATCCGTTGAAATTTTTAATTAGTATTACCAATATAGATGGGTAATGCTTTTCTTTTATCTTATTTTAGAAAGGATGGTGATGTAATGCCGAATTATAAATCTTCGGACGAGAAAACCAAACAAGCATTTGAAATGATTGAACAAGGTGTGAAGGATGTATATTCTTCTGATTCTTTTAAACAGTATTTATCTTGTCTAAGTAAATTTCATAGCTATTCGCTGAACAACACTTTACTGATATTGGCACAAAAACCGGATGCAAGTTTAGTAGCTGGTTATCGAGCGTGGCAAACAAACTTTAATCGTCATGTGGATAAAGGCGAAAAAGGATTGATGATTCTTGCTCCTGTAACATATAAAGAAGACAGATTGGTGAATAAAGTGGATGAACATGGAAATGTTGAATTAGATGAATCTGGTTCACCGATTCAAGAACAGAAACAAGTAAATATTACTCGTTTTAAGACAACTACTGTATTTGACATATCGCAAACTTCAGGAGATCCTCTGCCCTCTCTGATTCATGATTTAACTGAATCAAATAATGAAATCAAAGCGATGATTCAAACAATTCAGTCAGTATGTACAATTCCTATTGAATTTAAAACAGAAACCGAAGATTTGAATTTTATGACAGGAGCTAAGGGATATTATTCTTTAAAAGAAGATAAGATTGTCATCAATAAAGATTTAGAAGATTTACAAATTGCCAAAACATTAATACATGAGTATGCTCATAGCTTACTTCATAAACAAACAGATAAAAATCAAAGCCAGCGAGAAATTGAAGCCGAATCGTTGGCTTTTGTGTTATGTGATCATTTTGGATTGAATACTTCTGAATATTCCTTTGGTTATATTGCCAGCTATGCTGAAAAAGATTTTGATGAATTGAAATCCATCTTAAACAATATTCAAAGTACGGCTCATGAAATGATTGAACAACTAGAACCTGTATTTAAGGAGAAACTGCATATGATAGAAATGAAAAACAAATATATAACACCATTAGAAATGGAACAGATGAATCATGATATTGTGATTCAGGTTTCTTCTTTAATGGAACCATATAAAGATGCACTAAATGATCCAAATATATCTACTTCGGATATTCATGAAATGGTGGATCAACAAATCTATGACGTGATTAACAGTAAGCCTGCATATTCTGATCAGGCTTTTTTGTTTGGAAACAATCACGACTATTATCAAACCCTTCGGACAGTATGTTTTGAAGCATTCACCAATCCCAATTTTGATTTAAGTAAGAACTGGTTTATTGAAAATTCCATTGAACATAGAAACTATGAGCTGTTTGAACAGATTGCGCAACCATTACTTACCAAGGATACTTATTACATCAAATATACAACACCAGGATTTATGGATCTGAATGTTGAAATCATTGAAGATGATCGATTGGTTATGGCTCATAACTATGAATTAAATGGTGATTTAATGGCTGATCCAGATATTGAATTTACAGTGGATAAAGATAACAGACTGCTCTATCCACAGTCTTATCAACAGGATAACCTTCAATTTTATGAACGAGTGGATGGTGATCCATTTCGTGCTAATGAACTCAATCGATTTATGAATCAGTGGATTCACAATATCCAGGAACAAAAATACAAAGTCGAAATGGTTTATACAGATGAATTCGAATTATCCACAAAAGAAAATCCAAGTGGTGTACGTAAGTTTTGTAAAGAACATGGAATCGCAAAAATGGCACCAAAAAGCAAGGAGTTGGAAAGATGAGTCAACGATTTATACGAAAAGACGTTCTAGAAAAAGTAAGAACCTTATCTGCTTTTGATTATTTAAGAAACTATGCTCCAGACCTGTTAGTAAAAAATGGGAGAACAGATTATTATCATCGAGATCATGATTCCTTACATTTTTCCAATGGAAAATGGTATTGGTGGTCACAAGGAAAAGGCGGAACTTCTGCATTAGATTATTTAATTATTGTGGAAGGTTATGAATTTAAAGATGCCTGTAACTATCTATCTGATTTAATGAATGTGAGTGCACCGGTTACGACTTATTATCATCCAAAACCAACAAAGCCATTTGAATTACCTGTCAAAGATAAAAACAATGATTTAGTGATTCATTATTTATGTGAAGTACGAAAAATTGATAAAGGAATTGTAGAAGATTTCATATCCAAAGGACTGATTTATCAATCTGCTAACTTCAAGAATACAGTGTTTGTTGGATATGATAAAGATAAACCAGCGTATGCGTTTAAGCGAAGCATCTTTAAAAATTTCAAATTGGATCATGCTGGAAGTAATAAGGCGTTTAGTTTCAATTACACAAATACAAACAGTAATGAACTTCACGTATTTGAAGCAGCGATTGATTTATTATCCTATATGACTCTTTTAAAAATGGATGAAATGGATTATACCGAATTTAATTATCTGTCTCTTGCCGGAGCCAGTGATAAGATAGCGGGTAAATCTGAAGCCGATATTCCCATTGCCTTAAAAGCCTATCTAGAAAGAAATCCAAATATCAAAATAATTATTTTTCATCTAGATAATGATAAAGTTGGTATTGGTGCGACATCTAAAATCATTTCTGTTTTGAATTCAAAATATCAATGTATAGATGAGCATCCAACTTCTTACAAAGATGTAAACGATGAATTAATTGATAAGGCGAATCATATATAATTGAATTTTTGTATACTTTAAAGTATACTACTTATAAGTATACAAATAACCAGTTAGGAGGGAATCAATCATGTATGGTAGAAAAGAAGAAATGAATCATCTAAAAGAATTGTATGATAGTAATAGATTTGAATTTTTAGTGATGTATGGTCGTAGACGTGTTGGCAAAACGACCATTCTTCAGGAATTTGCTGAAAACACGAATTCTATATTCTTCCCTGCTCGTGAGAAAAATGACGCACTAAACTTGGAAGATTTTTCTAAAATGATTCAATATCATTTTGATAAAAATTTTATTGCTTCCTTTCAAAGCTGGGAAGATGCATTGAATTATATTGGTGCAAAAGTTGAACAAAGAACTGCCGTTATTATTGATGAATTTCCATATATCATTGAAGAAAATCCTTCTATAAAATCAATTTTGCAACATACAATTGATCATAATTGGAAAAATAAAAATATTTTCCTAATTCTTTGTGGATCTTCTGTAAGTATTATGGAAAGTGATGTTATGGGCAGAAAAAGCCCATTGCACGACAGGCAAACTTCTTCTTTAGAAATTAAGCCTTTTGATTATTTAGAGAGTAGTGCATTTTTTCCAAATTACAGCAATGAAGATAAATTATTGGCTTATGGTATTCTTGGTGGGATTCCAAGATATTTGGAAGCATTTGATTCCAAACTTTCCATAGAAAGAAATATTGCTGAGAAAATCATTCGTAATGGTGCGTATCTACATGAAGAACCAGATAATCTTTTAAAGGCAGAATTAAGAGAAACAAATGTTTATAGCAGTATTTTGTCAGCTATTGCCAATGGCAGAAATAAAATCATTGATATTGCCAACTTCATTCATGAAGATCGTACAAAAGTTGCTAAGTATATGATTACTTTACAAACACTTCGATTGATTGAAAAAAGAATTCCGTGTGGAGAACCTGAAACAAGTAAAAAATCAATATATGTTATTAAAGACAATTTCTTTAAATTCTGGTTTAGATATGAATTCACAAATAATTCCTATTATGCAATGCTTGGAGCTAAAGGTGCTTCCAAAGAAATTATGAAAGATATCAGTAATCTGATGGGTGATGCTTTTGAAGATATTTGTAAAGAATACATCATTCGACTAGCTAAACAAAGAAAACTTCCATTTATTCCCTATCATTTAGGAAAATGGTGGGGTGCAAATCCTGCAATTAAGGCACAGGATGATGTTGATTTACTAGCTATTGATCGTACAGGCACAAAAGCCATCTTTATAGAATGCAAATTCACTTCTCAACCAATGCCTTATGATGAATATGAAGATTTAATGACAGCTACAAAAGCTTTTCCAAATATAGAAGAAAAACAATTATGGTTCATCAGTAAATCTGGTTATACAAAATCTGTAATCGAACAGGCAAAGAAAGATCAAGCAACTTTATTAACGGTTGATGATTTATTTGACTTTTGATACACTTTATTTAGTAATTTGAGCTGGTCGAAAGACCCGGGTCCACACATTGGCGGGTAAGACACTCGCCTTTTGTATTTTTAGATAAAGATGATATATATGAAACCAAATAGGCTTAAACAACTATCAGAAAAAGAATTTCTTGAACGATTAGAAAAATCAAGAAAGCAATCTAAAGATGGAAAAGGAAAAGATGCAGATACCGCAATAAAAGAAATCCGAAAAAAATATAATTTGTGATTTTTATTAAGGGAAAGTAGACGCTTTCTCTTTTTTGTTGTTCAAATTTAAGAAAGTGATGGTGATGCAATTTGAATAAACAATTTGATTTATTTCAGAAAATGAAGATAAAAGAAGTCTGTGAAAATATCAGTCGTATGACCTATGCCTATATTAATCCGGACACAAAACAACCAACTGTTGTTCCATCAAAACATTATAAAGATATTCTAGATCAGCCTGTAGAAGTATTGGTTAATGATCAGGTAAAGAAGCAGTTCTTAAATATCATGTTTAAACAAATGAAAGCTTTAAAGGATGAAGAACCAATTCTGTTCAATGAAACATTGTTGTTGATGGACTTAAATAAAACACCAGATAGCTTGGAACTTAATGAAGAAGCTGCATTAAAGATTACAGCTACAGAACTTGTAGAAAATGAAAAAACGCAAAAGAAGAAATTTCATCTTGTGGATAATGAATATTTGAATGCCTATGAATCCACAAAGAATGATTCAGAATTGATGGCTCAACTTTTTGGTGAACAACAAAATGAACGAGTTTATTCTATTGAATTAGATGAAATGGATATGGAAAAGCCAAAGTCAAAAGGAGGAAAGAACAATGACTTACAACACTAGAATTTATAATTACGCAAACTTACATTCAGAAGATAAACAAATCGTACAGGCACAATTACTCATGTTGGAATCTGTAGAAGATACCATTACAAATTACACATATGCAAAAGAAACTTCCACAAATACTTTAGAAACAATTTCCTTTGAAGAAGGAATCCATGCATTAGAAGAAGCAAAACAAAATATGTATAACGATATTGTTGAATATATGATTTTTGCGATTGATAGCTATGAAAATGAAGTATATGAATTAGATACAGATGATCCATTCTATGGATTGTATGTAGAAATGGAAGACTTAGAAAATGAATAATGTAGAAACAATTGAATTCAGTACAGCGAATCTAGAAAGATTGGCTTTTTATTTTAAGAATTTGAAGATGGAGGTTAGTGGAAAATGGTACACAACGACAAAGTTTTAGAGGATGTAAATGCTCTGCTTGATTATAATGCCGTTAAAGATTATTTATTTATGACAGTCATTAATGCAGAAGAACATAAAAGTGATTTAGCCACTATGCCTCATACCATTATTGGCGATCTTGCGATTGTTTATAAGATTATGATACAAACAACAGATGAACGTTTTTGTTCGGCCAGAGTTACAAATCAACTCATGGATCAGTACGGAATTGATGTAAACAAACTTCATAATGATGCATTGATTTCTTCACCGAATATGATGAAACCAGAAATACTTCCATTAGAAACCATGTTGATGGGAATTCCAAAAGATACTGCTCTAGAAGAAAAAGAACATCAACTCGTTGTTTTAACAAATGAACATAAAACAGATGGTGCAGCCACAATGTTCTATGCTGGAATTTTAAATGATTTGGCTGAAAAATTAGAACATGACTTATATATCATTCCATCATCAACAGATGAGTGTATTGCATTATGTGATTCCCCTTCTTTGAATATTGAACATGTTAAAGAAATGCTTCTTTCTGTTAATAAATCAACATTGGTAGATCCTGATAAAAAGCTATCTGATCACTTGTATCATTATGATAAAGATGAACACATTTTAGAAAAAGCAGATGATTATGAAAAGCGAATCAACAAACATAAATATTCGCAATTACTTCATTAGAAATTGGAGATTTCAAAATGATAAAGTACGAAGATATCGTTAAAAGAATATCCACTATTGAAAAGAAAAAAATCAAAAATGAAGAACGCATCAAAACACTTTCTGAAGAAAATAATATTCTGACTGCAAATCTAAAACTACTGAATCAGAAAAAAGAAATGTTCGAAAAAATGGATCAAGATCTTGCCGATTTGATTCCGGATAAGAAAAAGACTGTAGCCAATTAATGTCTACAGTTGTAACAAGCAACGTCTTTTGGGGACAAAAGACAAGTATTTAGGGAATATCCCTAAGACCCTGAGCTATCACAATTTGTTGATAGCTCTTTTAAGATTGGAGGTACATGAAAATGCTTAATAGTATAACACTATGTTTTATCAGTTTCCTTGGTGGTGGAATGATTGGAATGGGTACAGTTTTATTTGTTCAAGGTGCTTTCTACAATGAAAACAAAACCGAAGAAAAAAGAAATCAAAGTCAGATTAACGAATAATGACTTGGATCATCTTAACAATCTGGTTAAAGAATCAAATCTATCACGAGAATCTTACCTTCGAATGTGTATAAACGGTTTGTTACCTAGACCTGCGCCTACTAAAGAATTAATCGAAGTAATCGAAATTTTAAGAGAGATTGCTGAAAACATGAATCAAATCGCGATATCTGTTTATACACAAAATGCAATGGATAAATCCTTTTACATGGAAAACTATGAAAAGCTGCAAGATCAAATCAATGAGATTATGATTTTGATTCGACAACCAATCAATATGGAGGAAGTATGGCAATTACCAAAATATGGGCAGTAAAAGATGATTTAAATCGTGTCCTAAACTATATTAAAAATCCAGATAAAACAAAAGAAGATATGAGTGATGGTTTAAAAGAAGTTTTAACTTACACTACCCAAGGCTATAAAACAAACGAAAAAGAGTTTATTACCGGAATCAATTGTGAACCTCGTACGGCCTTAAAACAGATGATGAATACAAAGCTTTCTTACAACAAGATGGATGGTCGCCTTGCCTTTCATGCGGTGCAATCTTTTAAGCCAGGTGAAGTGACACCAGAACAATGCCATGCATTAGGTGTTCAGCTTGCTAAACAAATGTGGGGCAATCGATTTGAAGTGGTTGTTTCTACTCATTTGGACAAAGACCATCTACACAATCATTTCGTGGTAAACTCCGTTTCCTGGGCAGATGGTAAAAAGTATGACAATAAGAAAGCTGATATCAATCACTTCCGTGAATTAAATGATACGATCTGTAAAGAGCATGGTTTAACTGTCATCACAAAACCGGAAGGCAAAGCGATGAATTATGGAGAATGGAAAGCAGAAAAGAATGATTCTATCTATTTACGGAAATTGATTCGCTATGACGTGGATTCTGTTTTATTGTATGCAAGAACACCTGAACAGTTTCAATCTAGTCTTGAAGAAATTGGATATGTTGTAAATTTGAATGGTAAACATTGGACTTTAAAACATCCACAATCTAAAAGAACATTTCGCTTTTATAAACTGACTCGTGATAATCGCTATGATGAAGAACATTTGATGGAACGGATTAACAGTAACTTCTTGTTTCCCATGCAGTCATCTGTTAAAGATGTTATACCTTGTAAAGAATATCAAGGCAATCATAGAAAATTAAAAGGAATCAAAGCGATGTATATTCGATATTGTTTTGAATTGGGTATTTTACGACCTAAAGGAATACCTCAAAAATATCCAAGTCCAGCACTTAGAAAGGATTTAATTTATATGGAGAAAATCACAGATGAAAATACATTTGTTGGCAAGCATAATCTTGAATCGATTGAAGATGTGCTTGCTTTTAAATTGAATTTAAACAACCAAATAGAAAACTGGATGAATCAAAGAAGATCCATCTACAACAAAATCAAACGAACTCGTGATCCAGAATTAAAAAAACAATTAGAACAGGATCGAGATACGCTCACTTCCAAAATTGCACATGGGAAAAAGGAAATCCGCATATGCGAAGATATAGAAAAGAGAGTACCTGACATTGAAGAAAAATTAAAAATGGTCAATGCATTAGAAACAGAGCGTATGCAAACACAAAAAGAATACGAAAGGAGCTTGAATTTATGAACAGTGCCGATACTGCTGATCAGATGATGAAGATGACATTAGAAGGTATTCAAGTGGCTGCTGAAATTGGATTAAAAGCTGGTGGAACAGTCGCTAAATCTCTGGCTGTTACTTTGTATGCGATTATTAGTGACAACAAGAAAATCAAAGGAAAAACAAATCTAGATAACCTATTAAAATCCAATAAGGAATTAAAAGTATTCGCGATTCACCATTCTGACTTAAAAAAGTTTTGTGAAGAAGCAAAACATTATGGTGTCCTCTATTCTGTATTAAAAGAAAAGAACAATACAGATGGGATCGTAGATATCATGGTCAAAGCAGAAGATGCTTCTAAGATATCTAGAATGGTAGATAAATTTGACTTAGCTACTATTGATACAAAAGCCATTCGTGAATCTGTCTTATCACAAAAGGATATAAAGCCAATGAGTGATGAAGAGCATGATGCATTGTTATCAAAACTGATGGATGAAAAATCAAACCCCAACAAGGCTCGGACAAGCAAGGACGGTACTCCGTTCGAGCCATCTTCAAAAACATTGAAGAGAGAAAACAAGAAGAAAACCGTCGAAAGAAAAAAATCAACAGTTACTATGGATAGACCTTCTGTCCGTCAGGAACTAAAGGATATTAAGCAAGAACAGTTAAAATCTTCTGCACCTAAATATCCGGTAAGAAAGAAATCCAAAAAGAAAGTGAGATGACAAATATGCGTAACTGGTTTAAAAAACAAAATGATGAAATGATTGAAATCCAAGTCGATGATACAGAAAGAAGAATCATTGTGCGTGCTCTTGCAGATCTAAGAGATAAACAACGCATGGCACATAAAAACTATGACTTTCTAGATTCATTGATTATAAAAGTTTGTGATGCAAATCCACCTTCTATAAAAGATCATTATGAGAGATGCTAAAAAAGATGAATATGTGTTTCTAGGCTTATTACTAATACCAACAATTTGGGTTGCATTGCTTATTGCACCCTACATGGATAAAGGATTAATCAATGCAATTCCAAATCTTAATGAAGCTTTAAATCATCCATTTCAAATTCAATGGACGAATTCAACATTAAAAACAATCGATATCTTTCTGATAATCTATGTATTAGGTGTTGGGATGTATTTATCTTCAGCTAAAAACTATAGAAGAACTGAAGAATACGGATCAGCTAAATGGGCAAATCCCAATACTGTTTGTAAGAAATACGCGAATAAAGATTACTTTGCTAACAAAGTCTTTTCTCAGAATGTACGAATGGGGTTAGATGGTAAAAAACATCGTCGAAACTTGAATACAGTTGTGATTGGTGGCTCTGGTGCTGGAAAGACAAGATTTTATGCAAAACCAAACATCATGCAGTGTAATACAAGTTTTGTTGTATTGGATCCCAAAGGCGAAATCATTCGAAGTGTTGGTCATCTATTAGAAGAGAATGGTTATGTCATTAAAGTCATTGACTTGATTGATATGTCTAAATCTCTTGGATATAATCCATTCCACTATATTCAAAGTGATAAGGATGTACTTAAATTAATTACCAACTTGATCCGTAATACAACACCTAAAGGTTCTTCTACCAATGATCCATTCTGGGAAAAGAGTGAAACAGCACTATTGGAAGCGCTGATGTTATATCTGTACCATTATGCACCAGAAGATGAACAAAATTTTACAATGGTCATGGAAATGCTGAATTACGCAGAAGTTAAAGAAGATGAAGAAGACTACGAAAGTCCATTAGATGAGTTATTTAAAAGACTAGAAATGATAGATTCTAATTCATTAGCTTTAAAACAATACAAAATATATAAACAGGCAGCAGGTAAAACCGCCAAATCGATTCTGATTTCGGTTGGTGTAAGACTTGCTGCTTTTAATTTGGAAGAACTTGCATCATTAACCAAATATGACGAGATGGAATTAGAACAGATTGGAGAAAGAAAAACGGCTTTATTTGCGATTATTCCAGACAACGATTCCACATTCAATTTTGTAGTGGGAATGTTGTACACCCAGTTATTTCAAATGTTGTATTACCAGGCGGATTATGTACATGGTGGAGAACTTCCTGTACCCGTCCATTTTTTGATGGATGAATTTGCCAATGTTGCTTTACCAGATGAATTTGATAAACTTCTTTCGACGATGCGTTCAAGACAGATCTTTGTATCCATTATTTTACAGAACCTGGCTCAGATCAAAGCTTTATACAAGGATAGCTGGGAATCCATTTTAGGTAACTGTGATGAAACGTATTACCTAGGTGGTAATGAACAAAGTACACATAAATACATCAGTGAATTGCTGGGAAAAGAAACATTGGATATAAATACGTATGGCAAATCTGAAGGAAGAAGTGGTAATTATTCTACAAATTATCAACAGACAGGAAGAGAGCTTTTAACCGCAGATGAAGTTCGATTGTTGGATAACAACTATGGACTTCTTTTTATTAAGGGAGAACGCCCTGTTAAAGATAAAAAATATGATTTATTAAAACATCCAAATATTAAGCAGACATTGGATGGAGGACGAGAGCCTTATATTCATGGGCAAACGCATCATTTCATTGATGATTGGCAAAATATTCTTTTGACTGATAACGAATATGAATTGTTAGATCAAGAAGAAGTAGAAAAATATGTAAAGGAGATCAAAGAAAATGAAGAAGACAAAAACAATTAGAAAAGTAGTGTTCTATGCTTATACAGCATTGATACTCATCACAAACTTTATAACACCTGTCTATGCAGCTAATGATCCAGTCACTGTAGTCAATAATTTCAGTGATTTTATGTTTGGACTTATACGTGCTATTGGCATGATTCTATTAGGCTTTGGAATCGTACAGGTTGGTTTATCTTTAAAAAGCCATGATCCAAGCCAGAGAGCCAATGGATTTATGACAGTAGCTGGTGGTATTGTAATTACCTTTGCTAAAGAGATTTTGAATATTATTGTAGGTTAATATATGGATGGAATCATCGATAACCTAACAAGTGCAATCAATACCTGGAATTCTAAGCTTGCTGAAATATGGTTGTTACTGACTGAATCTCCAGAAACATTTAAAGGTGGAGATATATGGAAAATCATTGTAAAAGTACATGAAGGTTTACAAGCTATTGGTCTTGCCCTTCTTGTACTTTTCTTTGTATGGGGATTAATACGAACCTGTACAAGCTGGCAGGATGTCAAACGTCCAGAGCAAGCCTTCAAACTATTTCTAAGATTTATTATTGCCAGAGGTCTTGTCATGTATGGAATGGAACTGATGACAAAGATTTTTGAAATTGTACAGGGGATAATTCAATCGATTACGGAAACTGTAGGACTTGGAGTATCCAACGAAACAGTTATACCACAGGAAATAGTTGATGCGGTTAGTAATACAGGATTTCTAGAATCCATTCCATTATGGGCAGTAACCCTATTAGGATCCATATTTATCACAATACTTTCATTTGTAATGATATTAACGGTTTATGGAAGATTCTTTAAACTATACATGTATACAGCCATATCTCCAATCCCACTTGCAGCAGCTGCAGGAGAAAGCACACAAAACACAGCTTTTACATTTATAAAAAGCTATGCAGGAGTTTGTTTAGAAGGAGCGATTATTGTCCTTTCCTGTATTATCTTTTCAGCCTTTGCATCAAGTCCACCAGTAGTGGATTCAACAGCATCTAGTGTATCTATGGTATGGAGTTATATTGGTGAATTGATATTCAATATGTTAGTTCTTGTAGGAACAATCAAAATGTCAGACAGGATTGTAAAAGAAATGATGGGACTATAATATGTAGCTACTCAGTTACCACATTTGTTGATATTTTGTAAAAAACTGATTATAATATATACGAAAGGAAGTGTTAATTATGCGTAACGTAATCAATGCTCAAAAAGATGATGTATTTAGAATTCGCATGAATTCAGAAATTAAGAATGAATTGGAAGAAGTATTTGCCAAAAATGGTTTAACTTTAACAGATGCAGTAAATGTATTTTTTCAACAAGTATTAAATACAGGTGGATTTCCATTTTCTGTAACTGAGGATAATGCCGAAAAGATGAAAGCAAAAGCTTTATCTAAATTAATGAAAGAATTAGAAATTGGTATGAATTGTACTGAATCTTATTCAGAAGAAGAAGCCAAAAAGATGTTAGGTTTGTAAAATGAGGATCATTTATAAAAAATCCGCAATTGACGATCTTCTTAATACCGAAAACTATATTATTAATCAGTTTCATAATGATCAAGCCGCAAAAAAGTTTAAAACAAACATTGTGGATACAATTTCATTATTAAAAGATAATCCTTATTTAGGGCCAAAAATGTCAGATCGATTTAATATAGATACATCATTACGCTATTTAATCGTATCTAAACAAATTGTATTCTATGATATCAATGAAGATAATATCGAAATTATTAGAATACTAGACTCAAGACAAGATTACTTATCATTACTATTTTAATTGATATTGCAGGAGCATATTGTTCCTGCTTTTATTATGCCTTCAAGGTAGGAAAGGAACGTAACATGAAAGATTATATTTTAAACAAAGTTGTATTAAAAACAGGAGATTCATTGGATATTGTTGAATCTTCAACTTTACCATTAACGGAAAAATTGATGTATAAAGTGGAACATGAAAAGGATAAAATTGTTGTCCGACGTGATGGCAGAAATTTGATTATTCCTGTCGAAAATATCTTATTTGCATCTTCTATTCCACTAGATGTCATTCATGAGGATTTTAATGATGAAATCTAATTTTGAAATCAAAATCAACAAAGAAATACGTGATTATACAGAAAGTATTTTCTTTGGATTGTCACTTCGACAAAGTATCTTTTCTATCATTGCCTGCGCTATTGCGTGTGGTTTGTATTTTCTATTCAAAGATCAACTAGGTACAGAAATGACAAGCTGGTTATGTATGCTTGGTGCTGCTCCTTTTGCAGCATTTGGATTCGTACGTTTTCAAGGAATGTATACAGAAGATATTGTGAAGATGGCAATATCTTCTTTTGCGTTGTCTACAAAGAATTTGATTAATGTGCCATTTAATCTTTATTATGAAATACTTGAACCATTCATTAATCAATCAAGAAAGGAGTCGATTGTACATGATAAAAAGTTACGAAAGATTGAAAAAGCTCAACAAAGAAAAATTAAGAATTCCTAGAACCGTTCAGGATACCATCCCGGTAGACACGATCTATAAGGATGGTATTTTTAAATCCGGTAATAAATATACAAAGAGTTATAGGTTCTTGGATATCAACTACAAGATTGCTTCTGGAGAAGATAAAAATAATCTCTTTTTAAGCTATAGTGATTTACTGAATTCTTTTGATTCTTCTGTGATGACAAAGATAACTATCAACAATCGAAAAGTGGATATCAAGAAGTTTAAAGAGGATATCTTGATTCCATTAAAGCAAGATAACTTAGATCCATATCGTGAAGAATACAACAATATGCTCTTAGATAAATTATCTGAAAGTGATGATATTGTTCAAGAAAAATATATTACGGTAACCATCTTTAAAAACAGTATAGAAGAAGCAAGATTCACCTTTTCTAGAATCACCACTGAATTCTCTACCTTATTTGCTAGACTTGGCTCTTCCTGTATTGAATTAAATGCCGAAGAACAATTAAAGATACTTCACGATTTTTATCGAAATGAAACAGAAGAATTTTCGTTAGATATGAATGATTTAGCAAAGAAAGGACATTCTTTTAAAGATTTGATTACACCTAGAATGAGCAAATACCACAACAAATATTTTGAATTTGATGGTAAATATGGAAGAGTTCTTTATTTAAGTAATTATCCAGGCTTTTTAAAAGACGAGTTTGTATCTGAACTTTGCGATTTAAATAAGAACTTGATGTATTCCATGGACATTATTACGATTCCTACTGATGAAGCAGTTCGTGAAGTAGAAAATAAATTCTTGGGGGTTGAAAAGAACATTACGGATTGGCAAATGAAACAAAATCGTAACAATAACTTTTCAGCCATTATTCCTTATGACATGGAGCTACAACGTAAGGAATGTAAAGAATTCTTAGATGATTTAATTGTACGTGATCAAAGAATGATGCTTTGCAACATCACAGTTGTTCATCTTGCTGATTCTTTAGAAGAACTAGATAAAGATAGTGAAACCTTAAAGGCAGTGGCTCGAAAGTATGTTTGTGAGCTTGAAACACTCTACTTTTCAAAAAGACAATTGGATGGTCTACAAACAGCCCTTCCTATTGGAGCCAACAAGCTCAATATCACTCGTACCCTACTTACCGAAAGTGCTGCTGTATTTATTCCCTTTAGAGCCCATGAAATCATGCAGAAAGGTGGTATTTGGTATGGTCAGAATGCCATTACCAACAATCCGATTCTTTGTAACAAAGCTTTATTACAAAATCCAAATTCTTTTGTATTGGGTATTCCTGGATCCGGTAAATCTTTCCTTACAAAGGAAGAAATTGAATTCTTAATTCTGTCCACGAATGACGATATTATTATTGCGGATCCAGAAGGTGAATATGATCCAATCATTAAAGCGATGAAAGGACAAATCATTCGTATTGGAACGAACAGTAAAGATTATATTAATGCCATGGATATGTCAGAAGGATATGGAGATAGTGGGAATGCGATTGCAGATAAATCTCAATTTATCATGTCTTTATTTGAACAGTTAGATACAAATCATGGTGGTATATCCCCTATTGATCGTTCTATTATCGATCGTTGTATATCTTTGGTTTATCAAGATGCCATGAAAAATAACTATATTCCAACATTAAAGCACCTATACAACAAGCTACTGGAACAAAGCGAACCAGAAGCTAAATCATTAGCTATTAAGCTTGAATTATTTACAAATGGATCCTTAAACATTTTTGCTCATGAAACCAATGTAGATATCAAATCTAGAATCTTATCATTTAATATCTTTAATTTAGGAAAACAACTAAAGACGATGGGATTACTTGTGATTACGGATGCCATTATTAATCGTGTCAATGAAAATTGGAGAAAAGGAAAACGTACACATGTCTTCATTGATGAGATTCACGTTATCTTTGAAAATGAAGAAAGTGCAACCTTCTTTGCATCTGCATGGAGACAATTTCGTAAAAGAGATGCTTATCCAACGGGTATTACACAAAATGTTAAATATCTTCTTTCCTCTCAACAAGGTACAAGCATGCTATCAAACTCTGAATTTATCGTTATGTTAAATCAATCTGCCAATGACAGAGAAGATTTAGCAAGACTTCTAAATATTTCAGAAGAACAGATGGGATATATCACAAATGCACCTACTGGATCTGGATTAATCAAGTATGGTGGTTCTATTGTCCCTTTTGTCAATAAGATGCCAAAAGGATTATTGTACGATCTCAATACAACTAAACCAGGAGATAGAAAGGTTTTACAAAATTAGCCGACGTTACTGAATCTTCCCTATTATTTGGAGTTTCATAAGATATAAGATATAATTGAGAAAAGAATAAGATTTGAAAAAGGATAATTAATTATGTTAAATATAGAGCACTTATTAATGAAGCAAAGATACTTTGCTTTAGAGGAGATTTCTACTGTTTTTTTAGCTATCGGGTTCGCGCAATACACTATATATCATTTTAAGTATAGAAAATATAAAAATTCAGCAATTGCCAAAGTAATTGACTATGAAGAAAAATATTACGACAAAGAAGATTATTATGTTTACATGCCCGTTGTGCAATTTACAAATAATCAAAATCAAAAAATCCAATCCATTTTAAATATTGAATTAGACGAACAGAAATATCCATTCGGCAAGGAAATAGCAATAAAATATAATGATAATAACTTGGAATATGTTTTAAAAGATATGAAAATCAAAAAGTTTGTATATAAAAATTCATTAGCAATTGGGATGATTTTGATGATTATTTCTATTCTCTATTTACATCTAAACAAATGATACTCTACTAATAAGCAGAATTAACTTTCTGCTTTTTTTACATACAAAGGAGTTGATAAATTTGAGAGATATAAAAACCAAGCAGAAAATGCAAGCCATTAAAACAAAGGATACAAAAGGAAATATTCGGCATTTTATTAAACAGCAAACAATTCATAATAAAAATGTTGATAGAAAAGAGGAAGCTTCTGTTAAATCCAATCCACAGGTACAGGCTACAAATAATGTGAGTGTTGCTGCCAAACAAACTGTGGTTGAATCAAAACATCGTGCTACTAAGTTTATTAAGCAAAAGCGAAATGAATATAAAATCAAATCAACAAGTAAGAAATCTATTATTGAATCAAGCCATGATATTCAGCCACAACGGATTTCTTATATATCAAAGGCTAAGAAACATGTCGTAAATAAAGTAAATGTTTCAAAGATAAAACAAACTACAGAACAAATTATTTCTAAGCCTATTGTTCAAAATGCAACACAGGCTATAAAGAAATCATTTCATATTGTTAAGAAGAGTGTATCTACATTAAATACACTCTTTTCTTTTGGAACAGGACTAATTTTATTAATTGTAATTACTTTGTTTATTGGAACATTTAGTGTACTAGCACAAGATGGTGGATCTAACAGTGAAATTGTTTCCTTAAGTGAAGAAGTGATTGCCTATGAAGATACCATTCGTAAATATGCAATAGAATACGATATAGAAGATTATGTATCTTTACTTCAAGCGATTATGATGCAGGAATCTGGTGGCAAAGGAAGTGATCCAATGCAAGCTAGTGAATCGGGATATAATACAAAATATCCTAGAGTTCCTAATGGCATTACAGAACCAGAGTATTCCATAGATGTTGGTACACATACCTTTTCGGATTGTGTTAAAAAGGCAAATGTAAAAGATCCATCAGATACAGAACACATCTATCTAGCTTTGCAAGGATACAACTATGGCTCTGGCTACATTGATTGGGCAATTTCTAATTTTGGTGGTTATTCCAAATACAATGCACAACAATTTTCAGATATGAAGAAACAACAATTAAATGTATCTGGATATGGAGATCCATACTATGTAGATCATGTTATGCGCTATGTTGGTATTACCTTTAGAGGTGGAACTAATCCAAACTTCAATAATATGGAAGCATGGATTACGAAAAATCCATATGCCAAAGCAGGCTTATATGGTCAATGTACATGGTTTGCCTGGGGAAGATTTTATGAGCTATATGGTTATGATCCAGGCTTTTCTGGAAATGGATGGGATTGTGTAGATGAACTACTAAAAGCACATCCTGATAAATTCGAAAGATCTTCAATGCCAAAAGCAGGAGCTGTATTTTCTGGCATTGGTAAAAACCATGTTGGTATTGTTTTAAAAGTAGATGGTAATAACATTACAATTCAAGATGGTAATTATGATGGCATTACCAATACGTTTGAAGATGCGAAAAAAGATTGGCAAACCAACACCTATACTCTTGATTACTATAGATCAAGAATGGGAGGTATTGTATTCGCCAATCCAAAGTAAAAGTGAAGAAACCATCATCTCCCCTTATTTGCATTTTGATGTTGCTCAACAACTTTCTTTGCCTCTTCTTCCGTACGATACAATTTACTTTCACGAACACGTGTTCCAGAAGTACCACAATTACCATTTGAAAATCGAATTGTACAAAATCCACCAGAATTTCGAATAACTGTAGCTTTCTTAATAAAGATAGAAGAGCTAACAAAGTAAACAACGTCGCCTTCATTAAATTGTTTCAAATTATCATCTCCAATAGAATATAATCTCTTTGCTTATTTTACTCAATCAGATTAATAATGTCACTATGCAAGACATATTCTTTTGCCAAATGATTTTTCAGCATAAAGATACAACTTGGGAACAGCGTAAGGTTTCAGAAGTTTCTGAAATAGTAGCTGGAGGAACACCAAGTACATCAGTTTCAGAATATTGGGAACCTAAAGAGGTTCCATGGTTATCATCGGGAGAAGTACATAAAAAATACATAACATATACTGATGATATGATTTCAAAAAATGGATTGGCAAATTCTAGTGCAAAAATAATTAAGAAAAATTCTGTTCTAATTGCACTTGCAGGTCAAGGGAAAACACGCGGAACCGTGGCTATTAATCGTATTTCTTTAAGTACTAATCAGTCGATTGCAGCAATGTCATTTAACGATGATATTGTTCCAGAATTTGTTTTTAGTAATTTAGAAAATAGATATGATGAAATTAGAGCGATGTCATCTGGAGATGGATCGAGAGGTGGATTAAATAAACAATTGGTTGGGGATATCACTATTCCATATACAATCAAAGAGGAGCAACAGAAAATTGGACAGTATTTTTCGAATTTAGACCACCTTATCACCCTTCATCAGCGTGAGTTCTAAATAAAAATTATCAACTTAAATTTGCTAGAGAACGCATAACTATATCTACATCTTGATTTTCTAATTCTTGGATAATATGTAAATACGTTTTTTGAGTAGTAGTCATACTTGCATGACCTAATCTTCTTGCAACACTAGCTATTGAAACACCAGCATATAATAAAAGTGAAGCATGTGTATGCCTTAATCCATGAATAGATATTGTTGGAATATCAGCTTTTTTACAAAGTCTAAATAAAACTCCATTAACGGTTGAATTATATATTTTGTCGTTTCTTTTAACAAAAATAGGTTCATCGCTAGGTAAATCTTTTACTAATTGTGAAAATTGCATAACGGTTTTCCAATCCAATTGAACTTTTCTAACAGATGATTTATTTTTTGTTGGGAGAAATCCTCCTTGTCCTTTATAATCCCATGTTTTATTTATCAATACTACTTGCTTTGAAAAATCAAAATCTTCCGGAGTCAATGCTAAAGCTTCCGAAAATCTCATGCCGGTTTTTGCAACCAAAAGAATAAACCAATCCCAATTAACTGAATCTTTTAAATTCAAGGAGGTCAACAAATTATGAAGTTCAAATTGATTTAAATATTTCGGCTTTTTTTCACTAGGCGTTTTTCCTTTGATAATCGCCTTTCGAGTCGGATCTTTAGGAATTAGTCCTTCATCAACAGCATCTAAAATAGATCCTTTTATCTGATGATGAAAGTCCATTGTAGTCTGTCTTTCATGACATTTAGCATAATCATTAATTAATTTTTGATATGAAATTCTATCTAAATCGCATAATTTTAAATTAGGCACCAATTTTTCTAACCAAGAAATTGCCATTTTATATTTTGACAATGTAATTGGACGTATAGCGCCTTCTTTATAAATACTTACCCATTCTTTATAGTATTCAACAAACAATTGATTATTATCCATAGTCTTTTTCCTTTCCACTCACGCTGATGAAGGGTGATGAGGTTGTCGAGGTTGGAAAAATATGCACCAATTTGTTCTTGCTCATTAAATGATGGTATCGCAATATCAAGATTCATCATTATATCAGCATTTAATTTTGCTCTACCTCCACCTACTAAAACCGATTCAATATCAGCTAGGCGCATGGCATAAGAGAGGAATTTGTTGTTAGCTATTTTTTCTTTACCTTGAAGCACATGTGCATGATTATTAACCCAAATACGGCCATTTACGTAATTAACAGGATAATTTTTTAAATCACTAGCACCATCTTCAGCCACTAGAATATATTCACCATCATGTGTATAACCTTCTACATAATCTTGAATTCCATTTGCACCATAATATGGTGTGTTGCCTGGGATTCGTAAATTTGCAGCAACTGGTACTCTTAAATTATCAAATCTATCCGCAATTTCAAAAACCTTACGCTGTTCCCAAGCAAAAAGAGAGAGTTGCAAAATGTAACTCTCCCTCAATGAATTATTCAATATCAAATCCACCTTGTAATATAAATTCTTTTAAATATTTATTTATTCTAATATTAACTTTTGGCGGAGGTAATTTTATTCCTTCTTTATTTTCGAAAAATAACTTTGCTTTTGTTTTATCAACTGTTTCAACTATCTTATCAAATCTTCCAAATTCATTTAAATTTGATTCATTTAACTTTAAAGAAACGGCTTCTCTAAGCAATGTTTCGTTTAATCCTAAAGCCATAGATAACTTGTGTATTTGATCATTTTTTGCATTAGATATATATTCTGTAATGCAATCTCTAAATGATTTTTCATTTACATTTAATTTAAAATCACCTGAATCAATATCATGTAGAATTAAGTTTGCGTATTTTTGTTCTTCCACTGATAATGTAGCAAAAGTTTTATGCAACTCATCTTTAATTTTAGCTACTTCTTCTTTAGAAACATCTGGTTGAGCAAGCGCCTTTAAGTATTTATTGAATTTAGAATTCATATAATCAGAATCAATTAATCCTGTATCAATTTCTGTAATATAAGTCTCTACATCAAACGGAATTGAATCTGATTCTCCAGAACCTCCACCTTGTAATTCTTTATATCTCTGTACTAGAATCAAATATGTTTTTTCATCAATTTCTCTTGTGATAACTTCTCTTTCACCATTTTCTAAATCAAATTCATATTTTTCTTTATCCCATGTCATTCTTTGAATTTTTGCAGCTTCAAGATATTTATTAAAAAGATTAAATAATTGTGCAAATTTGCTCTTGTCTTCTTTTTGCTTTGGTAATTTTTCAAAATTCTGTACACCTGCAGATTCAAATAAATTACTTATTTGATCAAACATAGAATTCATATTTTTTAAATTAATATTCAATTTTTCAGCAAATAATCCGTACGGTTTATCTCCTGAATATAATTGAATGGCTTTTTTTATATTTTCTTCCATTGTATGAGGACGTCTATAATAACGAATTACACCAAATGGTTTATCAGGGCCAAATAGTCGATTTGTTCTTGAGAAAGCTTGAATTATGTTTTCATATTCAATCATTTTGTCAATATACAAAGTATTAATCCATTTAGAATCAAATCCAGTAAGCATTTGATTTACTACAATTAAAATATCTATCTGTTTTTTAGGTTCCAATTCAATTCTTTCATATGGCTTCTTATGCGCAAGACGTGATGCAATATCTTTCTTCATTTTAGGGAATGAAGCAATATTAAATTCTTGTCCATAAAGATTATTATAATCTTTAATAATTTCAAGAACTCCTTCTTCTTTAACTTTGTATCCCTCTTTATTATCGATATGTTCATCAACAAGGCACGTTACTTTTAATTTTGATGTTTTTGATTTAAATAATTTATAATAATTTATTGCTTCAGGAATGCTACTTGTAGCAAATATTGCATGAAATTTACTATTTTGACTAATAATATCCCACCCATTTATGATATCTTCTACAACCGCATTCGTATGCTCTTCTGTTTGATATTGAGCATTGGGAATATAATCTTCAATACCCAGTATTTTATTTCCAAAATCATCAATTTTAGTTATCATTGAAATTTTAGATTTATCCATATACTTTAAATATATTTTTTTCTTTTCAGGCTCTGATAAAGCTTCATTTCTATTATTTGCCTTAGCTTTCACCAAAGCTACTGCTTCACGCAATTTGCTATCTTTATATGTCATCACTTTATATGGATCAAATCCAAGAACATTTCCATCTCGAATTCCATCAGCAATACTATATCTATGTAATTCTTCACCAAATATATCAGAGGTTGTGTTCATTTTCTTTTGATTTTCATCTTGAATTGGCGTGCCTGTGAATCCAAAAAATAATGCATTGGGGAAAGTATCTTTAATTGTTATTAACATATCGCCAAAAGTAGATCTGTGACATTCATCAATGATAAATACAATTCTTTTTGAAGTCATTTTATCCAAATCAGATTGCTTTAATCCATCATTTTCTTTTCCTATATTACTCATTTTTTGAATAGATGTAACTATTAAAGTATTGGCTGGATCCTCACTTTTGATTTTTGAAACTAAAACATGTGTATCTTCAGTATCTTGTATATCATCAGCATTATCAGCAAAAGCACGATATTCTTTTAAAGATTGCGTTCCCAACTCAATTCTATCCATTAAGAAAATAACTTTATCTGCATCTTTTGATGATGCGATGAGTTGAGCAGACTTAAAGCTAGTCAAAGTTTTACCGGAACCGGTTGTATGCCAAATATAGCCACCCAATTGATTCTTGTCTTGCCATTTGTTTTTTGCAACCTTATCAGAGATTTTACTAGCTGCGTAATATTGATAACTGCGCATGACTTTTAATATACCATCAGAATCATCAGCTACTGTATAAAACCCAATCATTTCATGGGCCATTGGAATACTTAATAAAGAAGCACCGACTTTATCCCATTGATCAATTCTTTCATTATTAAAATCAGCCCAATGAAAATAATAACAAGGATTAAATTTTCCATCTGGTCCGGGATTAGCATAATAAGTTGTTTCATCAGGATTCATAGCTACAAAGATTTGTACTAATGAATATATACCAGTAAAAACACCTTCATGAGCATATTTTTCTATTTGAATTTGAGCCTGTTTAACCGAAATACCACTCTTTTTCAATTCGATATGAATAACAGGCATTCCATTAATTAATAAAGTCAAATCTCCACGACGATCGTTTGCCAACAAATTCTTTGCTTTATATACTGGTTGCTGGGCAATTTGGTATCTTGAAGAACCTGCCGCAATTTCGTTTCGATCATAAATTTTCAAACTAATTTCTTTTCCAAAATGCATTTTATCATCTGGATTATCACGCTTAATAGAAACGGTTTTTCCATTTATAAATCCATTTAATTTTAATGGTGTTCTTAATGTTTTAATTTGATCTATTATTTGATCCATTTCCGATCTAGTTAATGGATAATCATTTAGTCGATCTATATCTCTATTATTTTCATATAAAATATCCGCCCAATTCTGAATTAAATCATCTTCTGTTGGGTGCTTTAAAACTTTATTTTCCCAACCATATTTACATAATATTTTAATTAAAGCTTCTTCAAAATCTGATTCTTTATTAAATATCATTTTTATGCACTCCTTATAAAATCTATAAATAAACCTAATTTAAATCAAAAATACAAACGCTGATGAAGGGTGATGATGTGGTCGATGGACTGAAAAAAGTTGCCAATCATAGCCTGTTCTTCAATAGATGGCATTATAACATCGATATTTTTAACATCATCCTTATATAATGCTCCCATAGTGCTGGACGCATTTAGTCTGGTAAGTTTTTTATTACCTTCTTCAGAAACAAAATAATCATATAGAAAATGTGGTATTACTTTGTTATTTAATTTGAGCAAATACATATTAGGTGCAACTGTTGCATACTTTGTTCTTGGCTCAAAAATATAGACTTTACCTATGTTTCCTCGTTTTGCCATCAGTAATTCGCCACCATGAAGTTCAGTCTTTTTCAAAAATTCGTATGATGACTCATCTACATATTTTAACTCTGATAATGGTTTTGGATTTTCTAAATCCGTTATCCTTACATACCAAGCATAACCATCGCCGTCTGTTGTATTAATATTTTTTGCCATATCTGCAAAACTACCATTTGCATCATAATCTGTTAATAATTCAAGTAAATCCAAAACCTTACGCTGTTCCCAAGTTATTTGCTTAAAAAATCTTATTATTTAATACAGATTTCCACAAATACTAATTATTCATCAATAAAAATTTAATCTGAACTAATCAAAAATTGATTTTTTAAAATTTTTAGAACCCATCACATCAAAATTTACATTTTTCTTACAAAAACATTTTTTCCAACATAGACTTTTTTATATTTTCAGTTTATCTAACTCACGCTGATGAAGGGTGATGAGGTTGTCGAGGTTGGAAAAATATGCACCAATTTGTTCTTGCTCATTAAATGATGGTATCGCAATATCAAGATTCATCATTATATCAGCATTTAATTTTGCTCTACCTCCACCTACTAAAACCGATTCAATATCAGCTAGGCGCATGGCATAAGAGAGGAATTTGTTGTTAGCTATTTTTTCTTTACCTTGAAGCACATGTGCATGATTATTAACCCAAATACGGCCATTTACGTAATTAACAGGATAATTTTTTAAATCACTAGCACCATCTTCAGCCACTAGAATATATTCACCATCATGTGTATAACCTTCTACATAATCTTGAATTCCATTTGCACCATAATATGGTGTGTTGCCTGGGATTCGTAAATTTGCAGCAACTGGTACTCTTAAATTATCAAATCTATCCGCAATTTCAAAAACCTTACGCTGTTCCCAAGAATAATCCTATTACAAGCGTTCGCGCACCATCATAAGAGTATATCCGAGTAGATTTTGACCGTTCCACTTATCTTTATTTAGTCTATTGGGGTCTTTCATTGACAACCCAATACCCCAAATACGGTCTTTTACGGCACACTCCGCCAAAACAGCATTTTCTGTTGCTTTGAGTTTGCCTTTTAGTTCCTCATTTTGCGAGAACTTTGCCAAAAGCCCTCCGTAAACTACAATTTGACGAATGCCGTTCCACATACTCTCATCGTAGTTTGATACCTGCCTGCCAAGGAATTTGATTTCGGCAACATCACTTGTTGATAAAATTTGAGCTGCTACCGCTTCATCTCTAAAGCAGATTGCTTTTCGGTACATCATAAATTGTTCCATCGAAGAAAACGCTACACCGTCCACCGAAAAAGGTGACAGATACCAATTGCTCAAATAGCCATTATCTTCATCGGGATTGTGAAAGCAAATAATATCCATTACACTTCACCGACTTTTTGCACTGCTAAATCAAGTTCCAAGTCGTGCAAACCATAGTATGCTTTTTTTATGAAATCAAGTGGCACTTTTTTAAGTACCTCGGAACTTGGAATATCGTAATACCATTGATAGTAAGCATAAAACTCGCCGATCCAGTCAGGCATAAAGCCGTCAAGAGCCTTGCCGGACTTCAAGGAATACTTTTCGGTTTCGGTAAAGTATTCCCACAATTCTTTGGAATTCATTGTGTTGACATAGGCTTTTGCCTCGTCAATACTTTTTCTTGTTTTGCTTGCCATATAGGTCTTGATAAAATCCTCGGTATCTTTATCGGGATAAGTTTGAGCAACAAAGTCAAAGAGCTTACCCTGATTTTCTACTACATCATTCAAATAATCTTGTGAATATGCTCTCATAATCATCACTCCTCAAACAGTGTACTGAACACCTTTGTTACACGATTGGCGTCGGAATCAACAAGTTGACGCATTTTCTGCCTTGCGGTAATATCTCGCTGATTGTACTTTTCGTTAAACTCTGTGTACTCAACAGTTTGCAAGCTATTTGTCACTTCGTGCAGTTTGGAATAAGCAAGCTCGGACTTTATACAATACTGAATACCTAAGCCACCAAGAGACAGTAATTCTTCAAGAATATCCATATCGATATTGTCTCTTACAAATTCCTTTGCGATATAGAAATATGAGGCGTTTGCTCTCCAACCTTTGATAACATCGTATTTGTCGGTATCTACACCGTATTTTGCAATAAATTTCTTTGCAAGCATACGGTAACGCTTTGAGTCAGCTGCATCTCTGTGCTTCATCAGTTCTGCAAGCCACGCAAGAACGCCTTTTTCTTGAAAATCCAAAATTTCAAGTCCTTCTGTATCAAGTTCATATTGATGAACATAGCCGTTTGTTTCATTTGGTCTGCAAACTGCCCATTCTTTTGCAAGGTCTATGCTTTCGGTAAGATAAAATCCTCGTCCGTAGTCGTGTTTTTTCTCACCTTTGCCGAATGTGGGCACTACAATTTTGTCCGGAGTACCGTGATATAAAGTTATTTTATTCATTTTCTCTTTACCTCCTAAACAAACATCTTTTCGAGCATGGATTTCTTGATATTTTGAAGCTTTTCTAACTCACGCTGATGAAGGGTGATAAGGTTGTCGAGGCTGGCAAAATACTGACCAATGGTCTTTTGCTCTGCCATTGTTTTTGGCATCATCAGTTCCATATTCGCCATTTGTTTTCCTGATACCTCGACGAAAGTTGAGCCAGCTCCGACTGTTTCTCCGTACTGTTTTAATTCCTCTGTTCTTGAGAAAATAAAGTATGAATCTAATTCGATCTTGTGCGGAACTATGGATTGAAAACCTTGATTAGTACAGCCTTTTTGGGTCAAAATAGCGGTTTTCCCTATTCCGGCACGAGAGGTAAACAACACAGTCCCAACGGGCAACATTTTAGCTGAACTGTGATTATATCCTTCTTCAGTTATCTTTCGCTGGCTTGAAGTGAGATATATTTGCTCTGCGATTTCAGCAGGCGCATACCAATCAATATCACCATCCCAATAATCTGAAACGCCTGTACTCGGCGTTCCACCGCCAACTATATCAGCCAGTTCTCCGAGCTTACGCTGTTCCCAAGGGTCAGTAAATCCTTTGAATCGAATTTCTGGAATGTTACTTCCATTTTTTGGAAACATTTTTTCTAGCATAGATTTCTTAACATTTAACAATTTATTATACTTACGCTGATGAAGGGTGATAAGGTGGTCGAGGTTTTTAAAATAAACTCCAATCTTTTGTTGTTCCTCTATTTTCGGCATCATAAATTTTGTCTTTAAAAAGTTGTCGTTGTATAACCTTTTAATAGTCGATCCCTCACAAGACCAGTCTACAACACTATATAATACTTCTAAAAAGGCGTTATCAATCCCATCTCCATGTTTTAACCAAACAATATTTGAATCTTGGAAATATTCGTCATTACCTGTATATTCAATGGTTCTACCTATTGTTCCTGAAGCTGATAGTAGAATATCTCCTTTGTTTGGATATGAAAACTTTGATTTATATTCTTTAAAAAGTTCTCTATCTATAAATGCATCTGGCTCACCACCAAATGTTCCAATTTTGTAGAATGGAACATCTCCTTCAGATGAAGTTTGTTCTTTGAAGATTCTTTTGCACATTGCAACTGTACCAATATCTCCAAACTTACGCTGTTCCCAAGGGTCAGTAAATCCTTTGAATCGAATACTAGGAGTTTTATTATTTTCCATATTATTTTCCTCCTAATAATGTTTTGAATTCATCTAAACCAAGCATGTCAAAATCATTTCCTTCTAAATCATCTAGCATCGAAATTAAAGATTTTTCTGTTTTTGAAATTTCTTCTTCTAAATCTGAATAAGTAGTTTCATATTTCTTGGATAGTAAATCAATTTTAGTTTCAAAGTCATTTAGTAATTTAATAGGCAAACTATTAATACTTTGCATTAGTGGTTCAATCCATTTTGAATTTAATGAATCATCAATTTGTTCATAAGTTAGATTTTCAATTGTGGATTTTGTATTTAATTCCAATTCTGCTATTTCCGATTTTAATGCTTTATTCAATTCTTTTTTCTTAGTAACTAAAGAGTTATAATTTCTTAATTTTTTTCTTGTTTCTAACTCTACATCGGCATCTTTGATAAATTGTTTTATTAGTTTATCAACAATTTTATTACCTTCATCATCATAAAATTCCATTTCTTTTTCTTCATCTGTAAGGTTTTCAATAATATCATTAATTTCAGAATCGATTTCGGATACTTGAGTTTCTTTATCTATCAACTCTCTCTTTTCTTTCAACAAATACTTACTTTGGATAAGATCAAATGGTAATAGATGTCCAAACCAACCTTCTTGAACTTCTACTTCTTTCTCTTTTTTCTTTTTGATGACTAAATTTGGATCAACAACTTTAGCAGCATCTATTCCTTCGGTTTGAATGATTTCAATGTCTCCAGAAATTGTATTCCATTCATCATTTAAATATTGATAAGCTTCATATTGATTGATTAAAGAGATATTTTTTAGTCTCTTAAAAATTTCATTACTGATTATTTCTTCAGTTTTGGCAATATTTAAGTTTTCAGCATCATCAATTAGTAAAGTTTTTAAATAACCTTCAAAACCAGCAAAAGCATTTTTGTATTCATTCACAAAATGTTTAACATCTTGATTATTTTTGATGATATTTCTAACGTTATCTGATTTCAATGTGCTATATGGCTCATTATTAGATTGGAATAATTCATCTTTTAATGATGGAAAAGCGTTCCAATAATCTTCATAGTCTTTAATTTCAGAATTAGGAATTCCACCAAACATAGATGCATAAATATCATAAGATTCTGTTTTTTCTGATGAATCAACATATCTAGGAATATTTAAGTTATAATCATTGGCACGAATTTCATCACGGCTTACAACTTTGCAATATTTATCAATATCTTTTCTGTTCTTAATCGCATCTGTAATTTTACGAATATCACATGCTCTTAACTTGTTATTTTTTCCTTCTTTAACAAAGCCCTTAGAAGCATCAATAATTAACGTATCCGTGTTATTTCTCTTTTGTTTTAAAACCATGATAATCGTTGGAATACCTGTTCCAAAGAAAATATTAGATGGTAAGCCAATAATAGTATCAATCTTATTTTTTTCGATTAAGTTTTTACGAATAGTTCCTTCTTCGCCACCACGGAATAAAACACCGTGAGGTAAAACAATTGTCATAATACCATCTGGTTTAATATGATATAGATCATGTAATAAGAATGCATAATCTGCTTTTCCTTTTGGTGCCGTACCATAATCAGCGTATCTTGGATCATTTCCTTTATCCGTTGGATCCCATTTTTGGGAATAAGGCGGGTTAGATGTAACAGCATCCACATATAATGGTTCATATGTTCCAATTGGATCAGAATCTTCAAAATCAGGCCAGTCCTCTTCCAATGTATCACCATTACGGACCTTAATATTATCAGGTAAAATTCCACGCATAACTAAATTCATACGTGTTAAGTTATACGTATTTTTCTTTAATTCTTGAGCATAATATTTAATATTATCTTTACTATCCATATGTTTTGAAACACTCTTACCAATATTGATTAATAAAGAGCCTGAACCTGAACATGGATCATAGATTTTAATTTCAGATCTATCTTTTAAATGTTCAGCGATAATTTCTGACATAAGTAAAGAAACTTCATGTGGAGTATAGAATTCTCCAGCTTTTTTCCCTGCATTTGCTGCAAAATTAGATATTAAATATTCATAGATAAATCCTAAAACATCATAATCTTGTTTATCATCCATAGGAATATCTTTGATTAAATACAATAAATCTCGAACAGCTTTGCTTTGTTCTTTAGCAGTAGAACCTAAGTTACTTAGTCCAGTTTCTAATGTTTGGAATATTCCGTCAAACACACGTTTATAATTCGTACCAATTAAACGACTGAATGCAGATAGAGCATCACGTACATTTGCAATATCAAAATCATGTCCTTCATTAATCCATGTTGAAAATAAGTTTTCATAAGAAATAAAATATCCTAAACCACTTTGCACAAATTCAACAATTTCTGCATCTTCTTCATTAACTGACTTTATATCTTCTTCAGCAAAGTCATTCTTTAATAAAAAGTCTTCTTCTCTATCTGACAAAAATTTATAAAAGATAAAGCCTAGAATATAATCTTTATATTCACTAGCTTCAATCTTAGATCTCATTTTATTAGCTGATTCCCATATTTTTTTGGCTAATTGTTGTTTATTCATATAGCATATCTCCTTATTTCTTTGAAAGTATTATTATTTGAAATTAATCAATTCAAATTAGTGACTTTCCAAATTGCTCAATTGTATCGTCAGATCCTCTATCTGATACATTTTTTCCCATTGCATTTTCAATTAGATTCAATAATTTTTTTGCTCTGTCAATAAAGTAGTTATCAAAATCATCCTGCTTTAAATATTCAAAATTAATCATATGTGATTCAATTCTATCTTTTAATTCATTTTCCGTTAATCCATCAGCTTTATTTAATATAGTTTGTATATATTTACTTGGAGAATCTCCTCCAATTGATCTATTTGTTGGCGGTAAAATAGGAGTTTTATTTACAATAGAATTATATTTTTGACGCTTAATTCCAACTTTTTGACAATATGCTTCTGGAAAAATATGATGGATATCAGGTGAAAGAATGACACTGTTTACCAAATTCATTTTCGAATTATCCATGAAATCTCTGCAATCTGCTTTGTATAATAGAGCCATAATTCCTTTATAAGCTGCACTTAAACGTGTTTGTAATGTCAACAAACGTGTTGCTGAAAAGAAGGAACTATTAACTGTTCTCATTTGACTAGGACGTTTGTACACTTCATCTATGATATCTTCGATATCATTTGCATACCTAGTTTCATTTGCACCTCCATACATTTCTCCAAGAATACCACACCAATACCATCGCTCTAAAATCTTTTTGGTATTGGGTTCATTACACGTTTTCTTTCCTAAATATGCGCAAGTTGCAGAAAGTGGAATTAATTGGGTTGTATAAGGTAAATCTCTTTGTCTAAATACATATTCATTTTGAAGTAAAAATTCTCTTGCTATTTTATATCCATCAAGCACTGCATCTCTATTTTCTAAATAAGATTCATAAGGTAAATTTAAAACATCTTTTTTCTTACAAGAAATTGTTCCGCTTTTTCCATTAACTTTGTTTTTGTAAGAAGTATATAAAGTAACTGATGTCAAAAAATTGATTTCATCAATTCCATCTAATAAATCAGTTCTTAACGTTTCATTTTCAGCCCTAATTATTTTTTTACATTTTTCCCAATCTTTTCTTAAATCGAACTCATTCGTAGCATAAGTTGCTGTAACCAATTCAAATACGGTTAATGGAACTCCACCTGTATTTACATTCTCAAAAACTTTACATACAGCTTCTCGTGGAGTGGATTTATCCAGTGTAATTACTGGCAATTTATACTGTAGAATGGTTTCAACAACTTCTTTTTGAAATCTATTTAACAAATCATTAGCATCCTTATCATTTTGATGGTACATCATGTATCCAAAATTCCATTGCATTAATTGTGTATTATCATAGATGATATTTATTGGAAACATCTTTAATTGATATTCTAATTCTCTTGTTGATAAGTCCATAATAATATCACGATCAAAATTAGCCTTAATCTTTCTATCTTCTGGAACGCTCACAACAGCATCTAGTCGATCCTCATTATCATCTAAACATTTATTCATATCCAAATAATAAAACCTTTTTATAGACTTACCTTTATCTGTTTTTGTAGCAACAACCTGATTGCTATATGTTGACTGATAAATTGATGTTAATCTTTGTTGTCCATCTAATACTAAATATTCTGGAGTAGCATTTTTATTTTCAACTCCAGTAATAGTACGATATTTGAATTTAATATCAGGATTTCCATATTGTAATTGCATAATAGCACCCATAGGATATCCTTGAGATAAACTTGCAATAATCCCACGAATTCGATTGTCATCCCAAGTCCAGTCTCTCTGAAATTCAGGCAATTGTATTTTCCCCTCTTGAACATCATATAGCAATTGTCTCAAATCTGTATCATTCGATTTTGGTAAAATTATCATTATTTGTTCCTCACTATCTCTACAATATCATCAAATGTGCAATTTAATGTTTTACACATTTTAATTAAAGAATCCATTGAAACTGTTTGATTCTTTGAAAGTTTTGCTAACGTTCCAGGAGTAAGTCCTGCAATTTTTGCAAATTCAGTTTTCTTCATACCTTTATCAATTAATAATTTAAACAAACGATTATAACTAATTTCCATATGATTAGACCTCTTTCTTTATTTTCAATTATAAAGGAATTATGTATAAATAGAAACATAAATATCACCATTTAGTGATATTTTTTTATTTTATATTTATTTTGTTTTAGTTATTGATGAACTAACTTTCACATGTTCTAATAATGTTAATGGTAAGAATTCGGTCTCCTCCAAACTCTTTTCAAATATGAAAAGAGAATTGAATCAAAAATACAACTTATTGGTACAGATCTCTGTTTCAGACAGTTGATCTGTTTTTTTTATCCCTTTCAAGGCTAAAAAAAACCTTTTTTGTGGACTTTCAAGTGAAGGGGAAATTGTTTCTCCTTCACAAAAGGAGGAATAATTAAATGTATAACTATGGTTACGAAAAGAAAAAGAAGAAAACTTACTACGATTATTAGGATTTCCTGAATGGAAGATTCAGTACCTTCGAGAACTAGATGATTTTGATTTCAACAAAAATCGCAGTTTTCACCGTAATGAATCGCCAACTGAAGTAAAATTTTTTCTAAATGAACCTTCTGAAGATTGTATAAGTGAATATACATGGGAAGATGTACTAAATGGAGTAAACGATGCCGTTGTTTATAAGCATTTGAAAAAGTGTGATCCTGTCATGCAGAAAATCATTGTAATGTTGAAAAACAAGTATTGTGTACGGGAAATTGCTGAAGATTTACATATGACGACCAACGCAGTTTATAAAAGAATCGAAAAATTCTCAAAAAAATGTAAAAAGAGAGGCTAATAATTGACGATTTCAAGGACTATCTAGTGAAGGGGGATATATATCTTCCTAGTAGCTCTTTGAAAACAGCATAACAACTGTTAGATACAACACTTATATATTCGAGCTATTTCACTACTGCGCGATGATGTTTTTTAACGAGCGATGATACTTTAGATTGATAAACAATTTTGCTGATTGTGCCATGACAATATATAAGATAATGATACTTCTAGCGACAGGCTCAAGCGTGATATGGGTTGGTGCGAAGCCAATGAAAGATAATTAGCAACTATCTTGTCTAATAGGATTCCTTTGTTTTCGGGTAATCAGGTGATAAATAGAAAACACGATAAATATTTTATTTTTAAACATCAACCGGGACTAGCTCCCGGTTTTACATAAGGAGTGAATATGCATGAAAGTAAAAAGAGGCGAAATTTATTTAGCGGATTTAAGTGATGCATCAGGATCTGAACAAGGAAAAGTAAGACCTGTTGTGATTATTCAAAACAATCGTGGTAATAAATATAGTCCAACAACTATTGTGGCTTGTTTATCTTCCAAGATTTATACAAAACATCATTTACCAACACATCATCTTTTACCAGATGGTATTGGATTGAAATACAAATCAATGGTCATGTGTGAACAGATTCGTGTTATTGATAAAATTCGATTGTTAAAGAAAATTGGTACAGTTAGTAGAGTTGATATGCTTGCTATTGATAGAAAAATAAAAATCAGTCTAGATTTACGTTTACATAACCAAAGAAAATAGCTTTGGTTATGTTCCCTTTCCTTTTGGAAGCAGTCCTTTCCCAGCTGCTTCCTTTTATTTTGTAGGTGAGAATTTAGATTTCAAAGATTTTATAGTAAGGAGGAACAAAGAGATGAAACCTGTTATGTGCGAAAAGAAAACATATACGGTTGCTGAAATTATGCAAATACTTGGTATTGGAAGGACAGCAGCCTATGACTTAACAAGAAAAGGATTATTCAAAGTCATTCGTGTTGGAAAAATACTTCGTATTAACAAGGAATCCTTTGATCAATGGTTTGACAGTCAACAATAAAGGAGGAATGAGGGATGGCTGTGATTTTAAAATTGGGAAAGAAATTTCAAGTAACTTACGAGGTAGTCACACCTGCAAAAGAAATAAAAATGATTAAGGAATTATTCGATAACTATGAAGATGCAGCTAAACGAAAAGAATTATTAGATGGTGAGACATGTATGTTTTCCCCAGATAGTTTGTTTGTGGATGTAATGGAAGATTGGCTTGCTGATCCATATTTCAGAGATCATTTAAAAAAATATCACGAAGCTCAAAAAAACTATGATGTGTATCTTCGTAGCCTGGTAGAAACAACTAAAGTTAAAGATGTTAATTCAGCCTTTGCAAATTCTATTATTAACCAGCTCTGCACAATCAAAAGTATAGGAAGGAATAGTACATTGTCTGTAAAGACGATTCGAGCCTGTAAGCTATTGCTTATAAGTACGTGTGATCATGCAATTAAGATGGGAATCATGGATGAAAATCCATTTAATGAGATTCATATTTCAGATCCGAATGATTTTAAAAAAAGGCCAAAGAAATATGCAGATTGGACTTATGAAAACATGCTTCAGATTTTTGATGGCTGCAAAGAGGAAAAACTATATGTCATTATGCAAATCGTATTTGCAACCGGAATGAATGTGACGGATGTACTTGGTCTAGTATGGTCAGATTTTTATCATGAAAAGGATAAGTACTATATTCGAACAAATAAAATGATGGAACGCATGTATGAAAAAGAATTATTCTTCCTTCCTGAATCCTACGTAATCAAAAAATATGTTCATGATAAAAAGATTAAATCTAAAACCCAGGTTGTTCATCATTATGTGGATAAAGAAAATATATATTCTATTCCACGTACTCTGTATGAATTGTTACAAAACTGGAAAAAGCGTTCTAAAGACATATTCCAGTTTGATACAAGTCCTGATGCATTGATGTTTACAACTTTTGGAATCAGTCCATATGATGATCGTTTATTGCTTAAACATTTAGATCAAACAACATGCGCTTTGGATCTTCCAAGACATACACTAGCAGGATTGAAATTCTTTTCTGGGAAAGTTGCACCAGATGGAAGATCTTATAGGGATATTTATTATTATGAACACAATGATATTCCCTTTAGCTATTCTGGTTTAACTGCCAAAGAAAAAACAGCGAAAATCAACTCCGAATTTTCAAATCAAATGAAAAAAGAATTGCCTGATAAAGATAAAAAAGATGCGGTAGATTTAGTCAGACAGCTTAGTGAGGACAAAAATATCCGTAAAAAGTTATTGATGAAACTATTAGAAATTGAAAGTGGTGAATAAGATGGCATCGATACAAAAACGAAAGGATAAATACAATGTAATTTACTATTACACAGATAAATATGGAAAAGTAAAGCAAAAGTGGGAATCTTTCAGGACGTTAAGAGAAGCTAGAAAGAGAAAAGCCGAAGTTGAACTTCAACAAGCGGATCGAACATTCATTGCACCAAGTACAACGACTTTAAATGAATTTTGGCCAACGTATGTAGATCTTTATGGATGTAACAAATGGTCAATATCCACTATGGAAAAGAATACAGCATTATTTAAAGCTTATATTTCACCGTATCTAGGGCACTATAAATTAGATGAAATTCGTCCAATAACGATTGAACAATATTATGCAAATCTTAAAGAAAGTGAAAATACAATGAAAACCGGAAAAGTATCTAGCAGGGTTATCGCAGAGATTCATAGAGTTTTACGTTGCACATTTAACGTAGCTGTTAAATGGGAATATATTCAAAATAATCCATTCTTAAAAGTTGACACACCCAAACATGAATATGAAAAGCGTGAAATATGGACAGCTAATCAGATTGCCAAAGCTCTTGAAGTTTGTGAAGATCCAAAACTTTCGATTGCCATTCAACTTGCATTTGCCTGTTCTTTAAGAATTGGAGAAGTACTCGGTCTTACTTGGGATAATGTGCATATCAGTGATGATGATTTTTCAAATAACGATACACATATTTATATAAAGCAGCAGTTAGAAAGAGCACGTACAGATGCACTGGAAAAGCTGAATAACAAAGATGTACTATTCATCTTTCCACAATTCGAAGAAAGAAAAAACGCAACAAGACTGGTTTTAAAAACTCCTAAAACAGATAGTAGTGTTCGAAAAATCTGGTTACCAAACACATTGGCTTGTTTTTTGAAACAGTGGAAAGAAGAACAAAATAAATACAAAGAAGCTTACGGGGATAAATATCATAATTATAATCTTGTGATATGTCAGCCAAACGGTATTCCATGTGATGGAAGTGTTATTCGTAAAGGCTTATCAAAATTAGAAAAAGAAGCCGGACTTCCCCATGTTGTATTTCATTCCTTACGTCATACAAGTACAACCTATAAATTAAAATTGAATAATGGAGATATAAAAGCAACACAAGGAGACACCGGCCATTCTCAAGCTGATATGGTTATGGATTTATATAGCCATATTTTAGATGAAGATCGAAGAGTAAATGCGCAAAGGTTTGAAGATAGTTTCTATAAACAAAACATGGAAAACTATGTCGAAGTTCCCCAGGCAAGTAAGAAAGTTGATATAGATCAGGTCTTGGAAAAAATCAAGCAGGATCCCGAATTATTGCAGCTATTAATTGCCACTTTGGGAGGTGATTAAACACTATATTAGAATTCGTGACATATCGCCTGGTGCGCCTAGTGCCGTAGGGTTTTATTAGATAGCATTAGAAATCCATTAGATGACCCTAAAAATGATGTAAAAAAGTTCGGATTGAAACAGGTCATCCGAACTAATCTGATGCAGAGAAATTTTAATCATTTTTACAATCTGAGCTGAAAATTCTGAATGCTATAAAAGGTCATTACAAAAAAATAAAAAAGCGGAAAAACCGCTTAAATAAAGGCTAAAATGGTATTCCGGATGGGATTCGGACCCACGACCTTCCGCTTAGGAGGCGGATGCTCTATCCAGCTGAGCTACCGAAATATATAAGAGATAATACCACAAGTTTTTGCCTTTTGCTTAGGAAACTGACCTCCTGCTTAGGAGGCGAACCCTCTATCCTACTGAGGTACTGAGACTTATTTAATTGTAATGGAGCAATTTTCAAATTTATTTCATAAATCGCTTCCAAAAGGGGATTGTTCCACCTGACCCTTAGGAGGCGAATGCTCTATCCAACTGAGCTACTGGGACACATCATGATTTTAACACAATTCTGTAAAATCAACGATTGTTTTTACATGGTTTTTTTCAAACACCTTTTGATTGTTTGGATTTACTAAACCAATACACTCAATATTTAATGATCGAGCTGTATTGATCGCATACATCGAATCCTCAAATACAATCGCACTTTCTGCAGTTGTATTTAAATCTTTCAATACATACTCATAGATATCCACTTCTCTTTTTGACATCTTCAATTCATCTGCAGAATATACATTTTCCATATATTCCAACATACCAAGTCGATCTAATACTTTTTCAGATAATGCTCTTGTGTTTGATGTCAATACAGCCATCTTTTTATTTTCTGAAGCACACTTCTTTATATAATCCAAAGCACCCTTCTTTGCCTCAATATGATACGCATATTGATTCAAGATATCTTCATTTACTTCATTGAACATCCAAGTCTCATCTTGTTTAGTATGAAATCTTTCTTTAATGTATGTTAAAACTTCCGAAAATTTCATTGTAAAAAAGATTTGACGAGCCTCTTCCATACTCATATACAAATCCATCTTTTTAAATAAACGAATGATGGCATCTTCCCATACGTGCATCGATTCAATTAATGTATCATCTAAATCAAAAAGTATTGTTTCCATATTTCACCTAAATGGCGCGCCTGACAGGGCTCGAACCTGCAACCGCCAGAATCGGAATCTGATACTCTATCCAGTTGAGCTACAGGCGCACTACCTAATAATTATAGCCTAAATTAGTTTCATAATCCATTAAAATGTGGTATAAAAGTTAAGGTATATTTTAGGAGGAGAATATTTTTCATGGCAAAACGAATTATTCAAGTTGAAGAAAAAGTACCCGCAAATCTGCTGATACCATTAAGTATTCAACACATGTTCGCAATGTTTGGAGCCAGTGTATTAGTACCATTCTTATTCGGTATTAACCCAGCTATCGTACTATTCATGAATGGTATCGGAACATTGTTGTTTATTTTTATCACAAAAGGAAAAGCACCAGCCTATTTAGGAAGTAGCTTCGCCTTCATTGCTCCCGCAAATATCATTATCGCAAAATTTGGATATCCATACGCATGTGGTGGATTTGTTGCGGTAGGTTTTTGCGGATGTTTATTGGCAATGATCATCAAGAAATTTGGAACAAAATGGATTGATATCGTACTACCATCTGCCGCAATGGGACCCGTTGTTGCATTAATAGGTCTAGAATTATCTTCATCGGCTGCAAATACAGCTGGAATTCTAGGAGATAACATTGACCCTAAAAACGTGATTGTTTTTGCGGTTACACTTGGTATGGCCGTAATTGGAAGTGTATGCTTCAAAAAATTCTTAAGCGTCATTCCAATCTTAATTGCCGTAGTTACAGGATATTTAACTGCTGTTGTGGTAGGTATTGTTGACTTTACTCCAGTCCTTCAGGCAAGCTTTATCTCAATTCCAAACTTCCAAGCACCAAAATTCAGTATGGATGCCATTCTAATGATGCTTCCCGTATTATTAGTTATCGCATCGGAACACATTGGTCACCAAATCGTTACAGGTGAAGTTGTAGGAAGAAACTTAATTGAAGATCCAGGACTACACCGCTCTTTATTCGCAGATAACTTTTCAACAATGATTTCAGGTTTAATTGGATCTGTTCCAACTACAACTTACGGAGAAAATATTGGAGTTATGGCGATTACTGGCGTATACAGCGTACAAGTTATTGCTGGAGCTGCCATCCTATCCATCATCTGTTCATTCATTGGTCCATTATCTGCATTGATTCAAACAATCCCAAATCCAGTTATCGGTGGAATCAGTTTCTTACTATACGGTATGATTGGTACAAGTGGATTAAGAATTCTAGTCGACCAAAAAGTCGATTATGGAAAAAGTGTAAACATGATCTTAACATCCGTTGTATTCGTTGTTGGACTTAGCGGAGTCACAATTCACTTAGGAAATATTTCCTTATCAGGAATGGTACTTGCTTGTATCACAGGAATGATCATGTCTTTACTATTCTATATCTTTGAAAAATTCCATTTATTAAATGAAGAAGCGTAAACTAAAAATTGTCATCCCAAGATGACAATTTTTTTAATGTCTTGCATCATAATAAATCGATGCTTTTACTTTTTCTGTATGCTCTTTACCACAAAGCTTTTCTAGAATCGCAAACGCAAACTCAATACTTGCTGCTGCACTTACACCCGTAATGATGTTTCCGTCTGTAACGGCATAAGCATATTGATATTCACCACCAAAATCTTCATCCATATCTTTAAAACAAGTATATTTCTTACCTTTTAAGATACCCTCATGACCTAAGATTGTTGGAGAAGCACAAATAGCTGCCAATACCTTATTTTCGGCAAACTCATGAGCTAATTTTAATACTTCTTCATTCTTTTCTAGCTTTTGATAATGTGGACCACCAGGTAAAACTAAACAATCCACATTGCTAAAGTCATATGTGTTCATTGGAAACACACTCGAATAGGTTACGCCAAAACGTCCTGTAACCTGTTCTTCATTGTTGACACCAATCATATCCACATCAAGTCCACCACGTCTAAGTAAGGCAATGGGACCCATAGCTTCTAATTCTTCAAATCCATTTTCTAATAACACTGCTACTTTCATGTTCGTCACCTCTTTAGATTTAGTATACAACAGACTATAATAATTGTGAAAGGTTGTGATTATATGAAAGAAACAAAAACAGAAGCCATCTCATCGGCAATTCTATGCATTTTATCTGGCTTAGTCTTATGTATATTTAACGTCTCCATATTAACAACAATTACGCGAGTTATTGGATGTATCTTTTTAGTCATTGCGATTCTATTTCTTTATACATATTTCAAGAAAAGAAATAGTACAACACTAACAACACTTATATTAAGTATATTCCTATTATCTGCAGGCTTATATATGAGTTTAGACCCTAAGAAATTTATCAGTATTTTACCTATGCTTGTAGGAATTGTATTGATTATTAATTCCCTATCCCATTTTCAAAAAGTATTACTCTTAAAAGACAATGGATTTGAACAATGGAAAGTCAATCTTGCAGGAGCTATCTTTATCTTAGTTGTCGGAATTGTATTACTTATGAAACCCATTCAATCTTTAGACTTTATTTTCTCTTTAACTGGATCTTTCCTTATACTAAATGGAATCCTTATCTTTTTGGATCAATATTTCATACAAAAAACGAATTTATAAATCGAAGCACACCCTGCTCATTATTCGCATAGTCGCTAATATATTTAGCGGCTTTTTTTGCCTGTGCACTCCCATTTTTTATCGCAACTCCATATCCACAAGACGCCAACAAATCCACATCATTTCCATGGTCCCCAAATGCCATTACATCAAAGATTGATACCTGCTTCTTTTGACATATATATCGAATGGCTTCAAGCTTACCCACATCCTTTTTACATAGTTCTGTTCCAAATTTTCCAACATCATAAAACCGATATTCTAAATACATTTTTTTAATTTGAAAACCTACAAAACAAACCTTGTCATACAATGCTTCATTTAATACAACATCCTTTTCAAATTTCGTTTTTTGTAATGATTTTATATAATGTAAATCCAAAGGAATAAGTGAAAATATCTTTTTGACTACATCCAAAATAGAAACACCAAACATTGTATATCCACCATTTTGCCAAACATAGCTCACTAAATGATGCTTCTTAGCTTCTTTTACTTCATCCTTGGATAGACGTGAAAAACGCCTTATCTCTCCATCTAAAAAATCATGTATTTCTAAACCGTTTGAACTAGCCACAAAACCATTGTATTCTCTTAATTTTATTTTTTCGATAACCTCACCTAATTCTTCATAGAACCTTCCAGTCACAATGCCAACTACAATACCCTTTTGTTCAAAATCAATTATTTTATGAATTGTATCTTCATCAATATGTTTATGCTTATCATACAAAGTTCCATCTAAATCAAAAGCAATAATTTTAACCATTTTTACCTCTTTGCTAGAAAACCTACTAAATATATATTATTATAATAGAAAGAAAAGGGGAATAAAAATGAAAATATCAACTAAAGGACGCTATGCCCTTCGCCTACTTATAGATTTAGCTCAACATAATGATTCAGGTTTTATAACACTAAAAGACATTGCCGCAAGACAAAATATCTCCAAAAAATATTTGGAACAAATTGTACCCATTCTTACCAAGAGCCAAATGGTTCAATCCAATCGTGGTTTTCAAGGTGGATACAAACTTTCTAAAAGTCCAGATCAAATCTGTGTATATGATGTATTGGTCGCAACCGAAGGAAATTTATCTTGCGTTGCCTGCCTAGATTCAGATGTAAATACATGTCCTAGAAAAGAAGATTGTGCAACACTTTATATTTATGAAGGATTAAATCAAGTGATTAAAACCTATTTAAAAGGAATCACACTCCAAGACATTTTAAGTCACGAACAAAGCTTTGATTATATAATCTAAGCTTTTCTTTTACTTTTTTTAAAGATAATATTACAATAATGGATAGGAAATGAGGTAAATTTATTATGAAAACTGAAACAAAATGTTTACATGCCGGATACGAGCCAAAAAATGGTGAGCCAAGAGAAGTTCCAATTTATCAAAGTACAACTTTTAAATATGATTCAAGTCTTCAAATGGGAAGATTATTTGACTTAGAAGACAGTGGATATTTCTATTCACGCCTTCAAAACCCAACAAATGATATTGTCGCTAGTAAAATTGCTGCATTAGAAGGTGGTATTGCTGCTATGCTTACATCAAGTGGACAAGCTGCCAACTTCTTTGCGGTATTCAACATCTGCGAAGCTGGAGATCACCTAATTGCTTCAAGTGCTATCTATGGTGGAACATACAACCTATTTGGTGTAACAATGAAGAAAATGGGTATTGATTGTACATTTGTTGACCCAGAAATCAGTGAAGAAGATCTTCAAAAAGAATTCAAGCCAAACACAAAATGTGTCTTTGGAGAAACCATCACAAATCCAACTGTACGTATTTTTGATATTGAAAAATTTGCGAAAGTTGCACATGCGAATGGAGTTCCATTAATTATTGATAACACATTTGCTACTCCAATTATGTGTCAACCAATCCAATGGGGAGCTGATATCGTTACTCACTCTACCACAAAATACATGGATGGACATGCATCTTGTGTAGGTGGAGCTATTGTAGATAGTGGTAATTTCAACTGGCTAGAACACGCCGATAAATATCCAGGACTAACTACACCCGATGAATCGTATCATGGAATTGTCTATGCTGAAAAATTTGGTAAATTAGCTTATATCACAAAAGCTACAAGTCAATTGATGCGTGATTTAGGATCAATCCAAGCGCCTCAAAATGCATACTATCTTAACTTAGGATTAGAATCATTAGCCGTTCGTATGAAGGCACATTGTGCAAATGCACTAGCTGTAGCTAAATACTTAGAAGCCAATGAAGATGTTGCATGGGTAAAATATGCAGATCTTGAAAGTGACCCTCATCATGAATTAGCTAAAAAATATTGTCCAAACGGAACTTGTGGTGTATTGTCATTTGGATTAAAAGCCGATCGTGATCAAACTGAAAAATTCATGGACAGCTTAAAACTTGCTTCTATTGTAACCCATGTTGCCGATGCCAAAACTTGTCTATTACACCCAGCAAGTCATACACACCGTCAAATGAGTGAAGAACAATTAAAAGAAGCTGGTGTTGCTCCAGATTTAATTCGTTTCTCTGTAGGTCTTGAAGATGCACAAGACATTATCAACGATTTACAACAAGCACTAGACGCAATGAAAGCATAGTCTTTTACAGAATGGAATTTTCCATTCTGTTTTTTTTCGAGTATAATAAAGTGTATACAAAAAAAGGAGTTGTTTATATATGCCAATCAACATACCCGATGCATTGCCCGCAAAAGACATATTAGAAAGTGAAAAAATCTTTGCGATTGAAGATAAAAGTGCACATAGACAAAGAATTCGACCATTAAAAATCGTGATTTTAAATCTAATGCCCAAAAAAATAGAAACGGAAACACAAATCTTACGTTTAATTTCAAAAAGTGCACTACAAGTTGATATTGATTTTATGATGGTCAAAAATCATGTTTCTAAAAATACAAGCCAAGATCATTTAGTTAAATTCTACACATACTTTGAAAAATTAAAAAATAATTATTACGATGGAATGATCATTACAGGAGCTCCAGTAGAACATCTTGAATATGAAGATGTTGATTATTGGAATGAACTTGAAGAAATCATGGAATGGTCTAAGACTCACGTCTATTCTACATTACATATTTGTTGGGGAGCACAAGCTGGACTTTATTATCATTATGGAGTTCAAAAGCATATCTTGCCAGAAAAAGTATTTGGCATCTTCCCAGAACAATTAGTCGATGAATATGACTTTTTAACGAATGGCTTTGATGAAATCCACTATACACCTCACTCTAGACATACGGCAATCGATGAAGATGCCGTCAAAAAAGTGAAATGCTTATCCATACTATCTAAAAACGATGAAATTGGATCAAACATCATTGTCACAAAGGACTATCGTCAAATCTTTATTCTTGGCCATTTAGAATATGGAAAAGAAACATTAAAAGATGAGTATTTTAGAGATTTAAAAGCCAATAAACCCATCCATATTCCATTCAATTATTTTCCCGATGATGATCCAGAAAAAGAACCAATCTTAAAATGGAGAAGCCATGCCAATCTTCTATATCGCAACTGGCTAAACTATGTATATCAATTGACGCCATTTGAAATTGAAGAAATTGGAAAAATAAAAGAACCCATTGGTACGGGTTCTAGAGAAGATCATGGCTATGCCAAGACTTTTACGAAGTAATTTTTTACTTCGTATTTTTTTATTATTCCGCAAACATTGGAGTAGATAAATAACGCTCACCTGTATCTGGTAATAATACGACGATTGTTTTCCCTTTGTTTTCGGGACGTTTTGCGATTTGAATAGCGGCATATGTAGCAGCACCACTTGAAATACCCACTAACATACCTTCATTATGTGCAATTAAACGACCTGTTTCATAAGCCTGTTCATTTGTGACTGTAAAGACTTCATCATATACACTTGTATCCAAAGTATTCGGAACAAAACCAGCACCAATACCTTGAATACCATGAGGACCTGCATGACCTTGTGAAAGTACTGGACTTGTTGCAGGTTCAACCGCAACCACTTTCACATTTGGATTTTGATCCTTCAAATATTTACCTGTACCACTTACAGTACCACCCGTTCCAACACCGGCAACAAAAATATCAACTTTCCCCTCTGTATCCTTCCAAATTTCTGGACCTGTTGATTCATAATGGGCCTGAGGATTTGATGGATTTTCAAATTGACTTGGAATAAAACTATTTGGTGTAGCAGCTGCCAATTCCTGAGCTTTTGCGATGGCCCCCTTCATACCTGCTTTGCCATCTGTTAAAACAACTTTTGCGCCATACGCCTTCAATAAGTTACGACGCTCTACACTCATTGTTTCAGGCATTGTCATAATAGCCTTATACCCCTTAGCTGCTGCAACAGACGCAATACCAATACCTGTATTTCCACTTGTTGGCTCAATCAATGTAGCTCCTGGCTTAATCAACCCTTTTTTCTCAGCATCTTCAATCATTTTCTTTGCGATACGATCCTTTACACTTCCAGCCGGATTAAAAAATTCTACTTTCGCAACAACACTAGCATCTAATCCTTCTTTTTCTTCAATATGTGTTAATTCTACTAATGGTGTATTTCCAATTAAATCTGAAATTGCTTTATATACTGTCATTTTCTTTTCCTCCTATTAAACAAATTCAATATTATTCATTTAAAGAGCTACAACATCGTTTCATAATTAGTACCTCCACTCATTATTCCTAGTAACTTTATAGGCATTATAGGAGCTTGACTCCCCCTTGTCAATAAAAAAAGTGATAGAAATTCATCTATCACTAATCCAATAATTCTAACTGATACTCCATTAAACACTCATTGGTTTCATATACACTCTTATGATTTTCTATACAATAAATCAATAATGCATCTCTTTTTACTTTTGGATACAACATCCCATTATTCGATAATGACAATAAGTTGTTTGTCATACGTAAATCTAAGCCTAACCCTAAACTTAACTGAATCACCTTATCTTTATTAGGAACCTTGGATCCATCAAAGATTTGATACCCATAATTTCTTTGAATTGTTGTCTTCGATAAAACTTGCGCCTTAGTTACATGTTTAATTTCTAATATGTGATTTAAATACTGTGAAAAAGTTAAATCATCTAGACTTTCCATTAAAGTATTTAAACCATCACTCTTTGTTTCTTGAATTGTTTTTAATAATTGATTTGTCTCTGTCATAATACTTATAATATACACAAGAAAGAGCAATTTATGAAGACTTTACAAATAATTAAACAAGATCAAGATAAAACAATTTCATTAGTAGAACATGAAACAACACACACTAAATATATCCAGAAAGAATTGAATTATTATGATAAGACTCTTTATCAAACGATTCAAAAGATAAAGAATCCTTACTTACCTAAAATTTTTGTGATACAAGAAAATGACAACCATCTAATACTAATTGAGGAATATATAGAAGGTAAAACGTTGGATCAACAATCCTTTTCAAAAGTACAAGTTAAAGACATCATGCATCAATTATGCGAGTGTTTAGATTCATTACATAAGTTAAATCCACCAATTATTCATCGTGATATCAAACCAGAAAATATTATTTATCACAATAATAAGGTAACACTCCTTGATTTTGGCATTGCACGATTTTTAGATTCCAAAAAAAGTAAAGATACCCTTATCTTAGGCAGTGTTGGCTATGCAGCACCTGAACAATTTGGTTTTCAACAATCCAATCCACAAACAGATATATATGCCTTGGGCAAATTAATGAACTACTTATTAAATGGTTCACTAGAACATCAAAACAATATTTCCTTTGATTTAAAACAAATTATTTTAAAGGCAACACAACTCGATTATAAGAATCGCTATAATTCTGTGAAAGAAATGGATCTAGCCATTCAACAAAAACTAGTTGTTATTCCACCACTTAATAATGACACATTCAAATCTAAGATGATCAGTTTAGCTTGGATTGTATTTACACTTATGATTATGGTCGATATGGAGCCAGGGGAAACCATTAAAAATAGTTTTATTAATAAACTAAGTTGTTTTGTGTTTATTTATTTCGGATTATTCCTTTACAATAATAAAAATCTATTCCATAAACACATGTCTAAAGTACCATGGCCCATCCTTTATTCCATTATTTTCTTTCTATTTTTATGTTTAGACGTATGGTTTTTTATGTGGATTGATTCCCTAATTTAAATGTATGCTCATGGCATACCAAACCTTTTTATATTTTTCTTATACTAAAGAAAAAGAAATAAGCTAACTATATAAAATTCAAGTATTTTTTTAAAAAAGTTTGAAAATATAAAATAACTGGAAATTTATGGCTAGTTTTAAATTGATCTTCGAAAATGTGAATATTGGATTAAATTTAGGCATGACGAAAAGAACTTTTAAAATGCGTTTTTTTAAAAGTTCAGGTGCTTTAGATGCATTTGTCTTATCTTAATAATGCAGGATCAAATGATTGTCCTGTTTCTAG
>OFMV01000230.1_pt1 | contig 51734 bp, 44 predicted proteins | sample 1541881 | NCBI WGS metagenome assembly OFMV01 (sample SAMN04209220, study PRJEB22552) | human gut metagenome | biome: gut; material: feces | host: Homo sapiens | place: USA: Oklahoma
GAAAATGAACCATATTAGTACTGATATATATAAATAATTTAGATCATTTACTTAAGATACTGAGATTTTTAACGAATAACTCCAATTGCTATTTAGTGTTATCAAAAGATTGTAACAAAAGAATAAATAAACAATTGAAGAATTATAATGTAACAAATTTACAAGGTGATGATATAAACAAAATGATAGAAACATATCGAAATGCGTTAAAATCAAAATATCAGCATATAAATGATTCTATTCAACATACTCGTGAGATAGCAAGGAAAGAACAAGAACGGAAAAAAGCCATAGAGGATTCTATTCGTTTTGTTCAAGAATCAAAAACGCATATAAAATTCATGGGAATAGAATTAAACAATGCAGTAGATTTAGCTATGTTGGATCTTCAAAAGAAAGGTTTTGAACTGCTTGATATTCGTAAGGAAGGTTATGCATTGTCTGGGAAATTTATGAATCGAAATTCTACAATAATGTTACATGCAACACCAAAGTCAAATAACCTTTACAAGGTTAGTATTTTCTTCGACGAAGAAAAATCTTGGTATGGATTGAAGTCTGAATTCCAGAATATTGTGAAATCATATAGAACTAAATATAAATGTATAGACTCAGGTAGAACATTTCTTGAACCATATTATGAGGGAGATGGCTTTGAGTTGCAAGGCGTAGCAAAGGATAAATGCTGTTACTTTGACAAATATCAGACTGAAGGTGGCACAATTTATATTGAGATAAGTGATTTGAAATGTATCAAAATTCAATACAAAGATTCATTCAATTCAAAGCTAAATGAAAAAGAAACGATAAGTGAATATCTTGATGAAATATAACTGTAAGTAATATAAAATCATTTACAGATTATTTTTTATCATTCAAACTTTGTAAATAATGTATATAAAAAGAGTAATAAATGATATAGAAACATATTATTCACGTTATTGTGAATCAATATCAGACCAGATGCTTTATTATAGTACAATGCATTTTGTGTCATATTTGTATTCTTATAGTATTGTCAAAGACATACTATTAAATCTAAAGAAAGAATGCCCTTATAATAAGGAAACAATAGAAGATTATAACAAATTAGATGGTTTTGATGTAATAAAACGTGTGGCTCAAGATAAGAAATGCTATATATCTTATGTACTGCATTATTTGGATTATTCTTTTGCTTCAAATTCTATAGTTGACTTCTATGACGATGCGGCATGGATTTGCTATGTAAAAAAAGATTACAGTCTCAAAGAAAGAATAATGCTATTTAAAACAGATGTAATAAAACCTCTGTGTGACTATGTTATAGATGAACTAAGAAAAAACGTCTCTTTATTATACGTTTTGGATAGATTCAAAAACAGGACAATGCGATTTGAATCTCCATATCTCAAGAATTATGCAGAAAGAGATGTTCAAAACAAATTAGCTCTATACTTGTTTGATAGTGGGTATATCGTTCATAGAGAAGAGAATATATCCAATGGACAGCCTGATTTTCTTTTTTCTGATGAAGACAAGAATTCTTATATCATTGAAGTTAAATACATCACGAATAAAGTTTCTAATAAAAACTTAAAGGCATACACTTCACAATTGAGAGATTATGTGAGCAAACTTAATTCTCACATCGGAGTTTTGTGTATTTTCACAACACAAGACTATGAATTTACATGGCTTAATAAACCCTATAATTTGGAAATACTAACAATATATGTAGGCGGATTGAAGCCAAGTGAAAGAAATACTAAAATTATCTCATTGGATTTTAACTCTGGATTATAAAAAGTTGATGATAGTAACAGTTTTCTAAAGCAGCAATAATCATGTGGTTTAAAATCCATATGATTACATACATCACACCATCGTTGCCGTATGGCTGTATTCCCTCCCAAGTGAGTTTCTTGATGTCGCTCTTTATCAATGCCGTAAGACAGGAGAACAGAAAGGCTCTCTTCAAAACAGGAGCAGAGCATGGCATGGGCGTCAAGCGGATAACCTCGTATCTCGGTTAATCCACCTTATAAGGGTTATTATTGAATAGACATTTAAACGTAGAAATAATATGAAACGACTTATAATACTTATCATTTCTTTTTCGTGCTTCACACAGGCTTTTTCTGAGGAACATTTGAAGTTCCTTGGATTCCCTATTGATGGAACAGTTAATGAATATGCCTCAAAACTAATGTCTAAAGGTTTTTATATTTCTCCAGATAATGAATATGCAAGTAAGGGACTTCGTGTTATGGAGGGTCCTTTCCTTGGAAACACAGAATCATTTGGTTTGCATTATGATACTGATACAAAAATAATGTACTCTGTAGTGTTTTGTCATAGTTTCTTCAAAGTAGAAGAAGCTAAAGAATTATATGACAAATTGGAGTCTTTGCTTCACGAGAAACATAATGAGGCAACATATGAATCTCCACTGGTAGGTTCGTTTGTTTCATCGTGCTCTTTTCAAAGCAACAAAGGTATCATTACATTAATAATTATTGAACGAGATTATGATTATCAAGTAAAAATGTCATATACAGATAGAATCAATTACATTCCTGTATATAAGAAAAATCATCAGAAGAATCTTGATGATATGTGAAACGCTTTGTAATATTATTGTTACATTGCTGGTTAAGTATTCTATTTTGTCTCAGATGTTTATCCAAAAATAGCAAGAAAAGTAGAAGAGATAAATAATGTCATTTTTGATGAAATTTCTATTTTATTTTACATAATTCTAATAAAAATTATTATGACAGAAGAAGAGAATAAAGAGTTTGAGGAATTCTTAGAATGGAAGGCCGAAAAGAAACGCAAAGAGGAAGAAAACAAGGCGAAACAAGAAGAGGCTGAAAGACAAGTTAAGGTTAATGCTCAAATGCCTCAAGTAGAGGAAGAGAAAAGCATGGAATTTGATAACAAACAAGTTCCTTATTCTTCAAATAATAAGATTGAAAGCAACAATACCGGGGAAAAACCTACAACCTTCCCATTAGCTTTTGTCTTACTAATTTCTTTGATTATTTTTCTCTTTTGTATTTGTATACTAAAAGATTGTTCTGATAATAATCAAACATCTTCTTATCAAACAGAGTCAACTTCTTATAGTGAGGCTGATAAAAAAAGACTTGATTCTCTCGCTGCTATAAATGCTGCAGAAAACAAGAGACTGGATAGTCTTAAGAGAGCTAAGAGAATAGACCTGTTAAAAAATACGATAAAGATAAAGAAGGCTTATCTATCATCTCCTAATAGTGCTGGCGGTGTAGACGCTCATCTTGTATGGAAGAATGTATCTAATAAGACTATAAAATATTTAAACTGGAGTGGCTATCCAATAAATGCCGTGGGTGATCCTGTTTCATGTGAAGTTCGTGGAACCATTGAAGGTGGTGGCATGGTTACTGGCCCTATAAAGCCTGGCACAACTTATGGTTATGGAACATATTGGGATTGCCTTTGGTACAATTATTCAGCAAAGAAACTTGTGCTAACAGAAATCAACATCGAATACATGGACGGTAGCTCTATCAATATAAACAAGAACGAATTGAAATATGTTCGTTAATGTCAAGTTTTTATTTTCTAACTTATAAGACAATAAGAGTGTAAGGTAAATATAGTAATAGAGAATATGAATAATGAAGAGAAGCTAGAAAAATCTACGGCTGTTGGCAGTCTTACTCTTTTTGTTTCTTGCTATGGTATAAACATTTATGAAGTAGCAACGCATGATAGTTACACTAATTACCAAGATAAGTTGCCCTTCGAATCTATTCTTGTGACAAGTATTGTCACAGGAATTATAATGACAATTGTTACATGGCTGATTTTAACTCTTTATGATTGCCATAAAAAAGCAAAGGAAGATGATAGTGTTACAGCTTTAGAACTATTCAAAAAGGAAGTTTTTTGCAAACGCACTTTTATAGGATTGATAATACTAATCATTGTTTCATTTCTTGTTGTTTTTCTTGGATTAATCTTTTTATCATTGATTGTTTTCTATATATTTATATTGAAAGGAAAAATAAACTGGAGAAAATAGAGGCGAACGCTTTAGGAGCATATCGTTTATGTTTGAATAGCGCCGAAATATAAGGATGAGAACGCAAATGCAAATTTGCATTTCAAGTCCTTCACTTAAAACCAACCCGACTGATTTTAGGTTCTTCGCTTAAAATCTGTCGGGTTTTCTGTATTTTTAAAAGTCGGAATCATCCTTCATACTATCCTCTACGATTTCTCTTTCACCACATGTAATAGCCACTCACAGGCTGGAAACGACCTATGATAACTGCAATAGCATAGAGAATCTGCTGATTGCAAGTTAGATGGAGACGCAAGCATGACTTTCGCAAGTTCGGATAATTACATGATAAAACCTGTTGGCGGAATTAATTTAGTGATACTTAATTCTGCCAATGAGCTTGTTGTTAATGAAGTTTACGTATTGCAGAATGGTAAGTGCACTAATTGCCCTATCCGCAACGTCCTTGCGCGTATAGGTGACAAATGGTCGCTCCTTGTGCTGTACAACCTGTGGCACAAGGAGTCTGTGCGTTTTAAGGAACTACAACGGCCAGATTCCTGATATATCGCAAAAGTCTCTAACACAAACGCTCCGCACCCTTGAAGAGGATGGCTTCGTAAGCCGTGAAGTTTTCCCGGAAATCACCCCACGTATGGAATACAGCCTAACACCACGCGCCCTCTCCTTCCTGCCGCTCGTGGAAAACATCATCAACTTGGCCAAGGAGAACATGGAAGAGATAATGGCGGACAGAGCGAAGAACAGATGTTAAATAAGATAATTCTTGTTAAACAAATCATATCTTACCTCTCATGTTTATACCTTTGCGGACAATTTGATAATCTAAAGGATAACATTGTTTAATTAAAAAGAGAAAAACATGAGAGAAGATACAGAAAAATCGGCAGTCTGCAACCATCATCGAATAAGCTTCTTGGGATTGCTCGTCACTTTAGGCATCGTGTTTGGCGACATCGGAACATCACCCCTCTATGTGATGAAGGCCATCCTGCATACGGGCGAAACCATCGACGAGAGCACCATCCTCGGCGCATTGTCATGCATCATCTGGACACTCACCCTACAGACCACCATCAAATACGTATGCGTGGCGCTGCGTGCCGACAACAATGGCGAAGGAGGCATTCTCGCCCTTTACGCCCTGCTGCGCCGACTCAAGAGCAAGTGGATTTACATATTGGCCATCATAGGCGCCAGCACCTTGTTGGCTGACGGAATCATCACCCCTGCCATCACGGTTACCACAGCCATCGAAGGACTCGAAAGCATCAGTCCTGATTTGCCGGTCATCCCCATCACGCTTGCCATCATCACCATCATCTTCTTCGTACAGCGGTTTGGCACAGAGAGCATAGGCAAGTCGTTTGGAGTATTCATGCTGCTATGGTTTCTGCTGCTGGGCGTGGTGGGAGCCGTCAGCATCACGTCTTACCCCATGATACTGAAGGCTTTCAATCCCTATTACGCAGTTGTTCTGCTAACACAATCGCCTGAATGGTTCTTAATCCTTGGCGCCGTGTTTCTCTGTACTACCGGTGCCGAGGCACTCTACTCCGACTTGGGACATTGTGGCAGGAAAAACATCACCATCAGTTGGGCATTTGTAAAGACCATGCTCATTCTCAACTATCTGGGACAGGGCGCTTGGGTGCTGAACCATGTGCCAACAGCCTTGTCCGTGAATCCGTTCTTTTCCATAATGCCGCAGAGCATGTTGTTCTTCGCCATCATCATGGCCACGGGTGCGGCTATCGTGGCAAGTCAGGCACTTATCAGCGGCACCTTCTCTATATTGAGCGAAGCCATGAACCTGCACTTCTGGCCGCGTATGCGTATAAAGCATCCTACTCATGTAAAAGGACAACTCTATATCCCGATGATCAACCTTGCCATGTACATCGGCGTGGTTCTCATCATCCTTCTCTTTCGCGACTCCTCACACATGGAGGCTGCGTACGGACTCGCCATCACTATCACCATGCTGATGACCACCCTGCTGCTCGGTTTCTACCTGCACAGCAAGGGCGTGGCACGAGTCTTCACGCTGCTGTTTATGGGCGCATACTGCACCATCGAAGCCATCTTTCTGGCAGCCAACCTGTCAAAGTTTCTCGCTGGAGGATGGTGTACGATGCTCATTGGCGGAATCCTGTTCCTGATGATGTATGTATGGGTTAGAGCCATGAAGATACGACGCCATTACATCAGCACCAAACCGCTGGACGACTATTATCAGATTATCTCCGACATCAAAGCCGACGAGAGCATCCCCAAGTACGCCTCCAATCTTGTCTATGTAAACCATGCCAGCAAGGAAGGCGCCGTAGACGACAAGCTGCTCTATTCCATCATCAACAAGCAGCCGAAACGTGCCGATCATTACTGGCTTATAAATATGGAGTTTGTAGACACTCCCGACACGTTGGAGTACAGCTGCGAAACTCTGGTGCCAGACACTCTCTATAGTGTGACGATGCACATAGGTTTTCGCATAGAACCTCGTGTGAGCCTCTATCTGAGACAAGTGGTGGAAGACCTTGTGGCAAGCAAGAAGGTAGATTTAAAAAGCACCTATCCTTCGCTCCGCAAAAACAGTATTACAGGCGATTTCCGATTCATCATCATCCACCGCGTATACTACCCGGAGAGTTCAGACAACCGTCAGCAGAACTTGTTGATGAGTTTCTACGCTCTTATCAGCAAGATAGGCATCGACGAGCCTAAGGCATTGGGGCTCGACACTTCTATGGTGGTCGTAGAACGTGTGCCGCTCATCATCAACCAACGTAACAGAAGCATCAGGCGCATAACGCAGATTGTGGACAAAAAGGAAGAACAGAAAGAAAAAGAATGTTTGTAATAAACCTTCGCGAACGATTTGCGTCTAATTGAATATATCGTATTTATAAATTTTAAATTTGTAGCTTATGAAAAGAATTATGAGAATTTTGATGATTGCCATTTGTTGCATGATGTCATTCAGTTTCGTAGCAAATGCCGGCAACGACAAACCCATCAATGTTAAAGAACTCCCTGCCAAGGCCCAGACCCTGCTTAGCAAACACTTCAAAGGTCAGAAGGTCATGCTTGCCACGATTGAGTCCGGCGTTCTCAGCAGAAGCTATGACGTCGTTCTGCGGAATGGCACAAAGCTGGAGTTCGACAAGAAAGGCAACCTTACCGAGATTGACAGCAAACAAGGCATCGTGCCCAGCCAGCTCATCCCGCAACCCATCAAGAACTACCTGAAGGAGAACTATAAAGGAGCAGCCGTGAGAAAGATAGAGCTGAACACGAAAGAATACGAAGTGGAACTGACGAACGGAATTGACCTCACCTTCAACCGCCGCTTCCAACTCATTGATATCGACTGATCGGCAGAATAAATATGGGCATGGTCAACCGTCACGGTCGTTCATGCCCATTAACGTCCATTATGATTTATTCAATAATTAATCACGTCTATTTTAGTTTCTTGTAACCGTAAGCAGCGTTATCCCCCAACTGCTCCTCGATACGGATAAGCTGGTTGTACTTTGCCATACGGTCCGTACGGCTCATCGAACCAGTCTTGATCTGACCCGAGTTTGTTGCCACAGCAATATCAGCGATAGTCGTATCCTCGGTTTCACCCGAGCGGTGCGATGTAACAGTTGTGTAGCCATGGCGATGAGCCATCTCTATCGCATCCAAAGTCTCGGTAAGCGAGCCAATCTGGTTCACCTTGATAAGGATAGAGTTCGCAGCACCCATTTTGATGCCCTTCTCCAAGAACTTCACATTCGTAACAAAGAGGTCGTCACCAACCAGCTGGCAACGGTCGCCGATGGCAGCCGTAAGCTTCACCCAGTTGTCCCAATCATTCTCGTCAAGACCGTCCTCGATAGAATCAATAGGATATTTGCTTATCAGTTCTTCCAGGAACTTTATCTGCTCTGCAGCCGTGAGCTTCTTGCCGTTGGGATCCTTCTTCTTGCCGTCCTTCAGCTGGCGATAATCGTAATACCATTCCCCATTCTCCTGAACAGCAAACTCGCTGGCAGCGCAGTCCATTGCTATCTTCACATCCCTTCCCGGCTCATAACCGGCATCCCTGATTGCCTGACAGATGCTCTCAAGCGCATCCTCTATACCATTGAGTGCAGGAGCGAAACCACCCTCGTCGCCGACAGCAGTAGAAAGACCGCGACTCTTCAGGAGCTTGGCCAAGGCATGGAACACCTCTGCACCCATACGGATGGCCTCTCTCTCATTAGGAGCACCCACAGGACGAATCATAAACTCCTGGAAAGCGATTGGCGCATCAGAGTGAGCACCGCCGTTGATGATGTTCATCATAGGAACGGGAAGGCTGTAAGTGTTGCAACCGCCGATATAGCGATACAACGGGATGTGGAGATACTCCGCAGCAGCATGAGCCACTGCAAGCGATACGCCAAGAATAGCATTGGCTCCAAGGTTTGACTTGGTCTTGGTGCCGTCCAACTCCAACATCTTATAGTCGATAGCACGCTGCTCCAAGGCAGAGAAACCGACCAAAGCCGGTGCAATCACGTTATTCACATTCTCTACAGCCTTTAATACTCCCTTGCCACAATAGCGGCTCTTGTCGCCATCACGAAGTTCCAAAGCCTCATTCTCACCTGTTGAGGCACCAGACGGGACTGATGCGCGACCAACGATGCCAGACTTTAATGACACCTCAACCTCTACTGTAGGATTGCCACGAGAATCCAAGATCTCTCTTGCATGAACATTTTCGATAATCATAATACAATAATCTTTATAATTATAAAACTTTTATATAAACCGCATGAACACAACCATCGGTCGTGTAAATACGATTCTTTTCCGAGTGCAAAAATAGTAATCATAAGCGAAACCACCAAATTCGGAGCGTCATCAAAAATAGGTATTTCACTAAAAATACCCAAATGTAGATATGGCATATTCTCTGTATTATGCTAACAATGGTGCTTGATGGAGTGATGGGGTAAAAGAAATATACTAACAAAACAGAAATTCCACGGCATTTAGTTAAAGAATACCAACATCCGACATCAAAGGAATAAAAATACCCACAAAATAGATATCTTTGCGCAGTAAATGATACATTTAATGGGCTTAATCATATTATATTTCTTAGGTGCTCTGTCACTATCCTTTCTATGTTCCGTCCTCGAGGCGGTACTCCTATCCACTCCTATGTCGTTCATCTCGATGAAGGAGAGTCAAGGCAACAAGACCGCCGCTTTGATGAAACAGTACAAGAACAACGTGGACCGTCCCGTAGGCGCAATCCTTTCACTCAACACCATTGCCCACACCATCGGTTCGGCAGGTGTCGGCGCCGAGTCGATGAAGCTCTTCGGCGAAGAATACTTCGGATTGATATCAGCCATTCTCACACTGTTGATACTTGTGCTTTCCGAAATCATCCCCAAGACCATCGGAGCATCCTACTGGCGTTCGCTCGCCATGCCCTCCACCAAGATTATCCGCGTGCTCATCTTCATCACCTACCCGCTCGTTCTGCTCTCAGAGCTAATCACAAAGGTGTTCACCCCGAAGGCGCATCAAGCTTCCGTGAGCCGCGAAGAAGTGTCGGCGATGGTTGACGTAGGCACCACGGAGGGCATCTTCCGCGAGTCAGAAAGCAAGATTATCAAAAGCTGCATCCGTCTGGCTGCCGTTAAGGCACGCGAGGTGATGACACCATCCATTGTGGTAGAATCAGCCAACGTGAACCTTACCATCAAGGAGTTCTACGAGCAGCAGACATGGAACTTCTCACGCATACCCGTCTACGACAAGAGTAAGGAATATATCATCGGCTACGTGCTGAAAGACATGGTGCTGAAGAAGTTGTCGGACGACAAATTTGAAACCAAACTCTCCGACCTCATGCGCCCGATACTTTCCTTCAACGAAGACGATTCGGTATATCAAATATGGGAGAAGATGCTGGAGAAGCGCGAACACATTTCCATCATCCTCGACGAATACGGCTGCCTACGTGGCGTGGTCTCAATGGAAGACATCATAGAAACTATGACCGGCGTAGAGATTGTGGACGAGGACGACGTGGCTGTGGACATGCAGGCTTTCGCAAAAGAAAAGTCGCGTAAGATGTTGCAAAAAGGAAAATAGCAAGAATCCATGCCACAAGTAAACATCCAACATTAAGAGCGCAAAAGTTTGCTCATCTCTGATTGAATACATATCTTTGCAACATAAAATAAAAACAACCCAATTATGAACATAGGAGACAAAATACCCGAGATTCTTGGCATAGACCAAGACGGACGCGAAATCAAGGCAAGCGACTATCAAGGTCGCAAAATCGTACTCTACAGCTATCCCAAGGCAAACACCAGCGGATGCACAGCCGAGGCATGTTCCCTCCAGGCACACAAAGAAGAGTTGGCAGCTGCCGGCTACGACATAATAGGCGTCAGCAAGGACAAGCAGGCCCTGCAGAAGAAATTCGCCGACACTCAGGGACTGCAGTTCCCGCTCATCGCCGACACCGAGACAACACTCTTGCAGCAACTTGGTTGCTGGGGCGAAAAAGTAGCCTGCGGCAGAAAGACCATCGGCATCCTGCGCACAACATACCTCGTTGACGAAAATGGCATCATCCAGAAAATCTTCACCCCCAAAGAGATAAAGACGAAGATTCACGCCGAACAGATACTGCAATACATCAATAAAGAATAAAGAATAAAGAATAAAGAATAAAGAATAAAGAATAAATATCAAACCCGAAGCTCCGCTGGCACGAAACTTCGGGTTTTCTTTATATGATCTCTTTACAATCTACGCTTTGAAAGATTTGCCATCATCACCGCACTCAGACCCGCAGTCTCCGTACGCAAACGACTCCTGCCAAGCGACACCGACTCGTAACCATACTCCATAGCCAACCTCACCTCATCGATAGAGAAATCACCCTCCGGACCGACAAGCACCGTGACCGGCGTTTCCGCGTCCATCGCAGAAAGCTCGTCAAACAAATCCCGACGCGCCACCTCCTCATAACAATGAGCAATAAACTTACGACCCTCGCGCTCCCTCGCAACAAACTCCCTGAAGCCACACATCTCGTTCACCATAGGCTTACAAGCCTTGTGACTCTGCTTCATAGCCGAGACAACAATACGCTCCACCCTGTCCGTACGCAACGTCTTGCGCTCAGAGAACTTACAATCCAAGAAGCTAATCTCGTCAAATCCAACCTCAGTAGCCTTCTCCGCCATCCATTCCATACGGTCCATCATCTTCGTCGGCGCAATGGCAAGACTTATACGTCCCCGCCACTCACGCTCATACGGCAGAGTCTCCAGAATGTTGTACAAGCAATGCTTGCCCGATGCCACACTAACCTCAGCATCAAACAATCCCCCCTCGCCGTCCACGAGCACCATACGGTCGCCACTTTGAAGGCGAAGCACCCTAACAGCGTGCTTCGCTTCCTCCTCCGGCAGTTCACCAACGCTCGCAGCATTGGGAACATAGAAATATCTGATTTCCTTCATGCCCTAAGCCTTAACCTCCTTCTTCGTTCTGAACATCACAAGGAACAGCAATGCCACAACAAGTGCATAACCAGCAAAAATGAACCAACAAGTCTGCCAATCGCCTAACAGATAACCACCCTCTGTCCAATGGCAATAATGATTGATCACCTGACCAGCAAGCAACGTACCGACCGTTGCGCCCAAACCATTTGTCATCAACATGAACAAACCCTGCGCAGAAGCCTTCACATTCTCATCACACTCCGCGTTCACAAACAATCCGCCCGACACATTGAAGAAGTCGAACGCCACACCATAAACCACGCATGACAACACGAAGAGCAGCACACCCGGCATCATCGGGTTACCCAAACCGAAGAAACCGAAGCGCAGCACCCAGGCGAACATCGCGATGAGCATAACCATCTTTATACCATAACGACGCAGAAAAAATGGAATAAGAAGAATACACAAAGCCTCTGCCACCTGACTGATCGAAACGAGCAGCGTAGCATTGTTGGCAGCGAAAGAGTCAGCCATCTCTGGTATGCCCTTAAAACTTGTAATAAACGGCGTTGCATAACCATTCGTCACCTGCAGCGACATTCCGAGCAAACCAGAGAAAATGAAGAACAAAGCCATACGCTTAGTCTTGAACAGCTTGAACGCGTTCAAGCCGAACGCCTCCGCAAGCGACTGCGCCTTCTTTGCCTGAAGCTTGCATTGCGGCAGCGTCATACAATAAACAAAAAGCACAAAGCTCAACACACCCGAAACAAGAAACTGCAAATGAGTATATTGAAACTTATTAGCGTTATCAGCAAGTGTCAAACCAAACGAGCCACCATCTACGACAGCACAATTCACAAACCACATCGTAGCGATAAAACCAACAGTACCAAACACACGTATCGGCGGAAAATCCTTAACCGTATCAAGACCATGGTTAGTAAGAATAGCAAAAGCAGCTGTGTTAGACAACGCAAGCGTAGGCATATAGAAAGCCACACTCAACGTGTACAACGACATAAAGAGCGTCTTGTCCGGAGTCGCACTATTCATGCCCATCATAAACAGACCAACCATAAACACACCAGCAAGCAAATGACAATAACCAAGCAAACGCTGAGGTTGTATAAGGCGGTCAGCCACAATACCCATTAAGGTAGGCATAAAAATCGAAACGATACCCTGTATCGCATAGAACCAAGAAATCTCGGCACCCATACCAGCATTTCCGAGATATTGACCCATACAAGTGAGGTAAGCACCCCAAACTGCGAACTCCAAGAAGTTCATTAATGCCAAACGCACTTTAATATTCATAATTGTAATAGTATTTGTTTTCTGATTATGAGGTTAACGACCCAATTCGTAGCCGTATATTTCGCAAAGGTACAATCTTTTTTAAAAATACAACAAGAATGAAGAACAAAATACACGCCACGCATAAGTTTTGCATATTTAGATTTGTGTGTATCGCCAAAAAATCGTACCTTTGCAGGGTTTTCGTAACCTTTGCGAAAACAGACATCAGTTTATTACGCGTAAGAAAGTTTAGGTATATAAGATGAGACAACTTAAAATTCAAAAAAGTATTACAAACCGTTCCAGTGAAGCACTTGACAAATATCTTGTCGAAATTGGTCGTGCTCCGCTGATAACCATTGATGAAGAGATTGAGCTTGCGCAAAAAATCAAAAAAGGAGGTCCGGAGGGCGAACGCGCTAAGGACAAACTTGTAACAGCCAATCTGCGATTTGTGGTATCTGTTGCCAAACAATACCAGCACCAAGGACTTACACTTACCGACCTTATCGACGAAGGCAATATAGGTCTGATAAAAGCTGCTCAGAAGTTTGACGAGACTCGCGGTTTCAAATTCATCTCATACGCCGTATGGTGGATTCGTCAGAGCATACTTCAAGCCATTGCAGAACAGAGTCGCATCGTACGTCTGCCACTCAACCAAGTTGGTTCATTGAATAAAATCAACCACGAGATTAACAAGTTTGAACAGGAAAACCAGCGACACCCATCTGTTTCAGAACTTTCTGAAGCTACAAACATAGACGAAGAAAAAATCGGTCAAAGCCTCATGGCAGACGGACACCACGTAAGTATCGACGCTCCTTTCCAAGATGGCGAAGACAACTGTATGCTCGACGTCATGCCGAGTGGCGAAGACAGCCGAACAGACCGTCAAGTCGACCACGAGTCTATGGCATTAGAACTCAACTCGGTGCTCAACAAAGTGCTCAAGGATCGCGAAATCACAATCATTCGCGAGTGCTTCGGCATCGGCTGCCACGAGAAAGGTCTTGAAGAGATTGGCGACCAGCTCGGTCTGACACGCGAGCGTGTACGCCAAATTCGCGAGAAGAGCATTGCGAAACTCCGCGATAGCGGTAACGCAAAGATTTTGATGAAGTATTTAGGTTAGGCTAAATTTTAATTGTTCAGTAAGTGGCGAACAGTTAGCTTCCGAACTGATTGTCACTTATAAAAGTGCCCTCGAAAAAGCAACCGCTTTATTTCGGGGGCACTTGTTTATTCATTTCACGAGTGAAGCGAATTATCTTAGTGTGCAGAACGTGCAGACCCACCAAAAACAATTTAGGCGGCAAGTCTCTTTATTATCAGAGACTTACCGCCTAACTCGTTAGTTACGAGGGCTTATCTTATTATTCCTCAACAGCAGCCTGCGCCGCTGCGAGACGTGCGATAGGCACACGGAATGGAGAGCATGAAGCGTAGTTCATACCAACCTTTGCGCAGAACTTAACTGATGAAGGCTCACCACCATGCTCACCGCAAATACCGGTACGGAGGTTCGGACGAGTAGCGCGACCATTCTCAACAGCCATCTTGATAAGCTGACCAACGCCTTCCTGATCAAGAACCTGGAACGGGTCAACCTTCAGAATCTTCTTCTCCATGTATGCAGGGAGGAATGAAGCAATATCGTCACGAGAATAACCGAAGGTCATCTGTGTCAAGTCGTTTGTACCGAATGAGAAGTACTGAGCCTCTTCTGCAATCTTACCTGCAGTAAGGGCAGCACGTGGAATCTCAATCATTGTACCAATCTCAAACTCTACCTCTACACCATACTCAACGAATACCTCCTTAGCAGTAGCAAGGATGATAGACTTCTGCTGCTTGAGCTCCTGAACTGTACCGATGAGTGGCACCATAATCTCAGGACGTGGGTTGAAGCCTTCCTGCTTCAACTGGCAAGCTGCACCGAGGATAGCACGAGTCTGCATTGCTGTAATCTCAGGGAATGTGATACCAAGACGACAACCACGGTGACCGAGCATTGGGTTGTTCTCAGCCAAAGAGTTTACGCGCTTCTTGATTTCCTCTACGCTTACGCCCATTTCCTTAGCCATTGTTTCCTGACCAGCCTTATCGTGCGGTACGAACTCATGGAGAGGTGGGTCAAGCAGACGAATATTTACGTGGCAGCCATCCATAGCCTTCAAAATGCCGTAGAAGTCAGCCTTCTGATATGGGAGAAGTTTAGCAAGAGCCTTCTCGCGACCCTCTACAGAGTCTGCCAAAATCATTTCACGCATAGCAACAATCTTCTGATCATCGAAGAACATGTGCTCTGTACGTGTTAAGCCGATACCCTTAGCACCGAATGTGCGAGCTACCTTTGCATCGTGTGGAGTATCTGCGTTGGTACGGATTTCCATCTTTGTGTACTTATCGCAGAGGTCCATGAGTTCCTTGAAGTCGCCTGAAAGTTCAGCTGCCTTGGTCTCAATCTGACCTGCATAAACCTGACCTGTTGTACCGTTCAAAGAGATGTAATCACCCTCCTTGTACACAACACCTTCAATCTCTACGGTCTTAGTCTTGTAATCTACATTGATAGAGCCAGCACCTGAAACGCAGCATTTGCCCATACCACGAGCAACAACAGCAGCGTGAGAAGTCATACCGCCACGAGCTGTAAGGATACCCTCTGCTGCAGACATACCTGCGAGGTCCTCAGGAGATGTCTCGATACGAACCATGATGACCTTCTTGCCATCCTCATGCCATACCTCAGCATCGTCAGCGTGGAATACGATCTGACCACAAGCTGCACCTGGAGAAGCAGGAAGACCCTGTGTAATAACCTTAGCTCTTGAGAGTGCCAACTTATCGAATACTGGATGCAAGAGCTCGTCGAGCTTCTGCGGCTCACAACGCAAGAGGGCTGTCTTCTCGTCAATCATACCTTCGTGGAGAAGATCCATTGCAATCTTAACCATAGCAGTACCAGTACGCTTACCGTTACGTGTCTGGAGGAACCAAAGCTTACCCTCCTGAACGGTGAATTCCATGTCCTGCATATCGCGATAGTGCTTTTCGAGCTTATCCTGGAGTGAATCGAGTTCCTTGTAGAGCTCTGGCATTGCTTCCTCCATTGAAGGATAATTTGCTACGCGCTCTTCCTCTGAGATACCAGCACGCTCAGCCCAACGCTGTGAGCCAATCTTTGTAATCTGCTGCGGAGTACGAATACCTGCAACAACGTCCTCACCCTGAGCATTAATCAGGTACTCACCATTGAAGAGGTTCTCGCCGTTACCTGCGTCGCGGCTGAAGCATACACCTGTTGCAGATGTCTCGCCCATATTGCCGAACACCATAGCCATAACAGAAACTGCTGTACCCCACTCGTCAGGAATTCCTTCCATCTTACGATAGAGAATAGCACGCTCGTTCATCCAGCTGCGGAACACAGCACAGATAGCACCCCAAAGCTGCTCCTTCGGATCCGTTGGGAAGTCGCTACCAGTCTGCTCCTTGATAGCCTTTTTGAAGAGCTCAACGAGCTTCTTCAGCGACTCTACAGAGAGGTCCTTGTCAAGAACAACGCCCTGCTCCTCCTTCACCTTTTCAATAATAGCCTCGAACGGATCAATATCCTCTTTATTCTCTGGCTTCATGCCAAGAACAACGTCACCATACATCTGAACAAAACGGCGGTAGCTATCATATACGAAGTGTGGGTTGCCAGTCTTCTCTACCATACCCTCAGCAACCTCGTCGTTCAAACCAAGGTTGAGGATGGTATCCATCATACCCGGCATAGAAGCACGAGCACCTGAACGTACAGAAACCAACAGAGGATTCTTCGGGTCACCGAACTTGCAATTCATCAGTTCTTCAGTGTGAGCCACAGCTGCGTCAACCTCAGCTGTAAGCAGCTCAACAATCTTATCCTGACCTACCTCATAATATTCGTTACAAGTATCAGTTGTGATTGTAAAACCAGGAGGCACAGGAACACCGATGTGGTTCATCTCGGCAAGGTTTGCACCCTTACCACCGAGTACCTCACGCATTGAAGCATCACCTTCGGCTTGTCCATTACCGAAAGTATAAACTCTTTTTTCGCTCATAAATAGTAATTATATGTCTAAAACGTTAATATTTTTTCTTGATATTACATCATATCTTTCTGCCAAAGCAAGCGTTTGCATATCGTTTTCAATACGATTGAGAACGTTTGCATTATCTAACTGCAAAGATAATCTGTATTTCGCAAAACGCCAAAGTTTTTCAACTAAATTTGCTAAGTCTATGTTGCATTTCATATTGTTCACGCAAACACATCAGTAGCAATTTGCTTTTTTATGCACGCAAATAGCCGTTGTAGCCCATTGTCTATATTTAATTATTTACAAAATGATATTTAAGCAAGCCTTCAAGCGGACTTTTTAATATTTTTCCTAATCGATAACCCTGTCTGTTTGCAGCCTGTTCCAATTGTTTGTGATATAGGTAAGCCACGCTACCCACAGCATTTATCACTGGTTCTGCATACGCATAGCTTTTAACATTATTAATTATAAAACTTTCAAAGTTCCGAACGACAAGTACTTCCAACTTTTCATTACTAATGCGTGGCAATATAAACTTAGAAAGCGATGCAAGAAAACGGTTAGGTAAAGCAGAATGATACACATTGTTTATAATATCAGCTTGGCTTGTATGATACTCTTCAAAGAACTCGTCACGCAACTCTTGTGGCAGGGTGCCTTTCAATATACCATTAATAAAAGTGCGTCCCAGAACTGCACCACTACCCTCGTCACCCAAGATATATCCTAACGCAGGTGTATGTTCTTTGATTTTATCACCATCAAAGTAGCACGAATTAGAACCGGTTCCTAATATACATGCTATACCAGGATGCGTACCACAAAGCGCACGTGCTGCTGCCAACAAATCGCTCTCAACATAAACCGAAACACTTTCACCAAGAGCCGAGTGCAACGCCTTTTCCACAATATGGCTATGCTCAGGTGTACAACCTGCTCCGTAAAAGAACACATTCTCCAAAGATGCCACATCTATAAATTGCTGCTTAGCGCGAGTAAGCATTTGATCTTGCACAACAGACACGATCTCATCGAATGATTGCACAATGGGATTTATTCCGTCTGTCTGCACTAATACATATGTATTGGAAGATTGCGCAAAGCACCAGTCTGTCTTGGTACTTCCGCTGTCTACAATCAACTTCATCTGAAGGCTAAATGTTGTGGGGTTAAGCAATAAACTTGAAATACATGAATGCTATAGCAGCTAACACTACAAGTGCTATTATAACTTTTATCATACAACTTGTAATTTTCTTAACTACCAGAAAGCCGACCACTGCAGCCAATATACATAAAAGATAATAAAAGAAATGATTTTCCATTTTCTTATTTATTTGTTTTATTTGTTCCAAAATGCAAAGTTAGCAATTTTAATTTGTATTTGAACACAACACATCCATTAATCATTTTTAGGTATTTGAAAAAATGTACGACATGAAGTTATTTCTTTTTCAATTTTTATGTGTACTTTTGTGCCCTTACAAGACATCGTATATTAATAACATTCACTTTCAAGAGGGATAATATCATCGAACAAATATTGAAACAATATGAAATTATCTGAATTAAAGACTGGCGAACGCGGAGTAATTGTGAAGGTCATGGGACACGGAGGCTTTCGCAAACGTATCGTCGAGATGGGATTTATCAAAGGAAAAGTAGTTGACGTGCTATTAAATGCGCCACTGCAAGACCCCGTAAAATACAAAATTCTGGGCTACGAAGTTTCTCTTCGTCGCTCTGAAGCAGACATGATAGAAGTGATTTCGGTAGAAGAAGCAGCCGAGATAGAAAAGAATAGACCCAAGATTTCAGAACCACTTGAGAAAGGAAGCGATAGCTTGAGCGACACACAGCTACGCGATGCCGCGATGAAAAAGCGTCGCACCATTAACGTAGCATTGGTTGGCAACCCGAATTGCGGAAAGACATCGTTGTTCAACTTCGCCTCTGGAGCTCACGAGCGAGTTGGCAATTATTCAGGAGTTACTGTTGACGCAAAGACGGGGCACGCCTCTTTTGAGGGTTACGACTTCAATATAGTCGACTTGCCTGGAACATACTCACTCTCTGCATATTCTCCAGAGGAGCTTTATGTGCGCAAAGAGATTATTGAGCACACGCCTGATGTTGTTATCAACGTGATTGATGCAAGCAACATTGAGCGCAATCTCTACCTCACAACCCAACTCATAGACATGCACTTACGCATGGTTTGTGCTCTAAATATGTTCGACGAAACAGAGAAGCGTGGCGACAATGTCGACTATGCGAAGCTCGGCGAACTCTTTGGTGTGCCAATGATTCCCACAACGTTCACCACTGGCAGAGGTGTCGAGCTGCTTTTCCACATTATTATTAATATGTACGAGGGCCTCGACTTCCTCGACGACAAAGGCAATCTCGACCCTGAAGTAGCTGAGGGCATACGACAGTGGCACGAGCAATACCGCAAATCGGAGAAGGAGGATGCAGAGCACGAGGAGGACTTTGCAAGCGGTGTAAAGCCCAAGCACAATGTGTTCCGTCATATCCACATCAACCACGGTCCATACGTAGAGGAAGGTATTGAGGCTATACAAGCCGTACTAAAACAGGAGAACGATTTGCGACATCGCTACTCCACTCGCTACCTCGCCATAAAACTCTTGGAGAAAGACAAGGAGACCGAGCATCTCATCGTTTCATCAACAAGCCGTGCAGAAAAGATATTCTCTGTGCGCGACAAGGCTGTTGCTGATGTACAGAACTACACCCATGAAGACTGCGAAACGGTCATCATGGACGCGAAGTATGGCTTCATTCACGGTGCGTTGCAAGAGGCAGGCTACCAAACTGGCAACAAAAAGGACACCTACCAGCTGACACACCTCATAGATCAAATTATCACCAACAGATACGTTGGTTTCCCCATCTTCATCCTTATGATTTGGATAATGTTTGAAGCAACATTCTCCTTGGGTCAGTACCCTATGGGGTGGATTGAGAGTGGTGTTGAGTGGCTTGGAACAACAATAGCCGGCACCATGCCAAACGGTCCTCTAAAGGACATGCTTATCGACGGTGTCATCGGCGGTGTTGGCTCGGTGATTGTCTTCTTGCCACAAATCTTGATACTCTACTTCTTCATATCTTTCATGGAAGACAGTGGATACATGGCTCGTGCTGCTTTCATCATGGATAAACTGATGCACAAAATGGGGCTTCATGGCAAGTCGTTCATACCGCTCATCATGGGCTTTGGCTGCAATGTGCCAGCCGTAATGGCTACACGCACCATTGAAAGTCGCCGCTCACGACTCATAACCATGATGATACTTCCACTTATGAGTTGTTCTGCACGCTTCCCTATATATATAATGATTATAGGAACGATGTTTGCGCAGCAATATCGCTCCAGTGTGATGATGTCTCTCTACGTTGTAGGCATAATTATGGCTATACTCATGAGCCGTCTCTTTAGCAAGATGTTGTTCAAAGGTGAAGACACTCCGTTCGTTATGGAGCTTCCGCCTTATCGCTTCCCAACAGCGAAAGCTATCGGCAGACACACTTGGCAGAAAGGCAAAGAATATCTGAAGAAGATGGGTGGCATCATCCTGGTTGCAAGCATCATAGTGTGGGCTCTTGGCTACTTTCCACACAACGAAGAACTTTCGCGCGTAGAGCAGCAGGAGCAGAGCTACATCGGACGCATCGGTCGCGCTATAGAACCCGTTTTCCGCCCACAAGGCTTCGACTGGAAGCTTGATGTAGGTCTTATTTCAGGCATCGGTGCAAAGGAGATTGTAGCCTCTTCCATGGGAATTCTCTACCACAACGACGATGTGGTAGAGGAAGGAAGCGAAGAGTCTTATTCTAATCTGCGCAAGCAGATGGTAGCCGACGGCATCACTCCGCTCTCATCATATTGCTTCTTGCTGTTTGTTCTGCTCTACTTCCCTTGCATCGCAACCATTGCTGCAATAAAAGGCGAAACTGGTTCTTGGAAGTGGGCATCATTCGCAGCTGTTTACACAACAGCATTAGCATGGATTGTATCGGCTGTGGTCTATCAAATAGGAACTATGTTGGGGCTATAAAAAACAATGGAAATAACACTTCCAATATAAGACAAATATTGTAAAACGATATTAAAAGCACCATACAAAGTACGTCCGTTTACTTAAATTATATTATTTTCAATGTGTTATTTTAGAACAACACTTGTCTATATTATAAATTCAGACTATCTTTGCAACGTGTTTTTCATGGTATTAGATTATTAAGGTTAAGAAAGCATAGGTTGTCGTGAGACAATCTATGTTTTTTGTTTTATATCCAAATGAAATATTCTTGATAATACAACTCGAAAAATAGTGAAGCGGACTAAATCACTTTTTAATCCGCTTTATAAGTTTACCATTAAACTCTACAATAGATTCTACCATATAGCTTATTGATGTCTCTGGCATAGCAAGAACAGAGAAAAAATGTAAACCTTCCGCATCAATACGATCAAAATACAAATCGCTATAAACTGCTTGTTTTAGGAACTGTTCTGGCACCTCATTGACGAACGCCTCCTTACGCATATCGGCAGAGAATAAGCGTTTATTTCCATTGAACACCGTTAGGTTAACAATATTGTCATAATACACATTGTCCACCTCTACTCCGTCATCATTAACCGATGGCTTCACCACCTTATATGTTGTTGGATTAATCTGTATGTAGCAATGATACTTCTCATCGTTGAAGAAGACAACACTATCGCGCTTCACCACTTTCTTTTGATTAATATTCTGCACCGCCTTTGGCACGAAAGCATCCATGTACGACGCGTCGTTAGTCTTGTAAAGCTTCACAGTCTCACCACTTTGGTTCTTAAACTCGAACACATTTGGTGTCTGTTTCATTATCTTATACTTAGTAGTCTTGCCTCCTATGAGCACAAATGAGTGGTTCTCGATGCGGAAATACGTAGGTACACTGGTCGAATCGGGGAAATAAACAGAGTCGCCCTTCACACGAAAAGCCACATCTTCCCCATCCTCATCAAGCCATATTCCTTGCAAATCATGCTTTGCTGTTAAATCTTCTGTCGGCTCTACCGCCTTATTCTGACGATTTCCACACGCACTCACCTTGAGGACAAGCAGCAGAACAAATAAAGTTTTTGCTATATTTTTATACATAATTATTACACGTTACTCAATGCTGATTTCACAGCCATAACACTTGCAAAGTTAGCATATTTCGCAAGAAAACCAAAACAATAAGCATATTTTAATCTTTTCCACTCACTTTTTATTCATTTATATCAAAGTTATAATTAAAAATTCGTAAATTTGCAGATATGAGATATTTGGAGAAACATATAGCAAGGTTACTGTTGAACAATGATTGTGTCATTGTTCCGGGCTTTGGTGGATTTATGGCTCACAATATTCCTGCCAAATACGACGAAGAGAACTGCATCTTTATTCCTCCGATGCGCATTGTTGGCTTCAATCCGCAGCTGACTATGAACGACTCGCTCTTAGCCCAGGAATATGTCAACACATACGACATCAGTTTCCCTGAAGCACTTAAACAGATAGCAACAGATGTTGAAAGTCTCAAACGTCACATCGAAGAAGAGCACATATACGAGCTATTAAGAATCGGTAAATTTGTCATCAACGGCTCCACATTAGAGTTCATCCCCGAAGAGACTGGCGTTATCACTCCTGCGCTCTACGGACTTGACGCTATCAACATACGCCCAGTGGCAAATACTATTGAGGAAAAAGCCATAGCTACAGCAAAAGTAAGCGAAACTATCGAGCAGACCGAAACGGAAGAGGACGTGGCAGACGAAACACTGTCTGTACACATTCCGTTGCGCTACATAAAACATGTGGCAGCAGCTTGCATTGCCATCATCTTCATGCTCACAATGCCTGCCAAGTTGGGCGATTCGAGCAAGCCCAACATCAACCAAAGTGCTATAAACGCAAACTGGTTCTACGAGATTATGCCAAAAGACATAACCAGTGGCACGCCCGATAAACTGAACGACATGACAGCAACCGAAGCGGCAGAAGAAGGCGCAACAAACACTGAAGCGAACACAGCAACTAACGCTGAGGACAAAGAAGTTGCAACAATAACCAACAACACCAACGAGCAAACATCAGAGCGATACTTCAGCATTGTGCTTGCAAGCCGTGTAGCAAAAAAGAACGCAGAGGAGTATGTAAGCAAACTTCATCGTAAAGGCATGAAAGAAGCTCGTGTCTATATCGGTGCCAATGGTCACGTAAAGGTGATATATCGCAAGTTCAGCACTCGCGAAGAGGCAAACAAAGCAAAGAACATGCTGACAGACAACATCGAATTTGAAGGATCTTGGATAACAGAAATAAAATAAATGAAAAGAGTAAGATGCCCAAAATGTGATAACTTCATCACATTCGACGAGAAGAAATACACCGAAGGACAGTCGTTAGTATTCCAATGCCCCGACTGTGGCAAGCAATTCGGCATACGCATTGGTGTTTCAAAACTGCGCAACACGCAGAAAGAGGATATTCCAGAAGAAAATGCAGAAGGAAGCGAGTGTGGCTACATCACCGTTATCGAAAACGTATTTCATTACAAGCAGGTCATTCCGCTACACATGGGTGTGAACGTCATCGGACGCTACATGAAGAATAGCGGTGTAAACTGCGCTATCGAGACAAACGACCCGAGCATCGACATCAACCATTGTTCTATCACAGTAAGCCGCGACAAAAAGGGCAACTTGAAGTATGTGCTTAAGGACGGACCGAGCTACACTGGTACCTTCGTCGACAACGTTATTCTTGGCGACCGCGAGCAACGCGTTATCGAGGACGGCACATTGTTCACAATTGGTGCTACGAGTGTCATTCTGCACACAGACAACATCAACGACACAACGCAAGAATAGACAACATTACATCCACAAAATTACGCTGTGAGTTTGCCACGCTACGGCAACATTGTTGTCGCGCTACGGCAATTAAGTTTCGGTAGCACAACAACAATGTTGCCGTAGCGTGGCAAACTCGCGGTTATAATTTATTGACAATTTCCTTGCCCATTTGCATTACGTAGGTAAGGTTTATATCCTTGTCGTAGACAACGATATCGGCATCCTTACCCTCCTCTATTGAGCCTTTGCGGTCGAACACGCCCATAATCTTTGCAGGTGTCTCGCTTGCCATACGGAACACATCTATCATCGGTATTTCTGCCTTTTGTATACATGTGCGGATGAGCACATCCATAGTGGCAATGGAGCCGGCAAGCACCGAGCGGTCGGCGAGTTTACACACACCGTCTTCCATAATCACACGAGCCTCCGGAGACACATCACCTTCGCTTGCTGCATAAGCCAAAGAGTCGGTGATGAGGGCTGTTCTTTCTACGCCTTTTATCTTATATACAATCTTAAGCATCACTGGTGGCACGTGTATACCATCGGCAATCACCTCTACCGTCATATCCTGCAGCGCATAAACACTCTCCACGGTGCCTGGCACCTTGAACTCGTGCTCCTTGTACACTACGGGCATTGCGTTGTAGAAGTGCGAGGCATGTGTCATTCCGGCATCATGCGCTTTCACCACATCCTCATAGGTAGCACATGTGCAGGTGAGAGCAGAAAGCACGCCATGCTTGCGTAGCTCTTTGATAAATCTAACCGAGCCGGGCAGCTCTGGTGCCTCATCCCAACGCTTGATGCACTTATACTTTTTGAGCAGCGTCTCATATTCATATATAATAGGTGCCTTTATCAACACTGGGTTTTGTGCACCAGCTTGCTTTCTATTGATATACGAACCTTCGATGTGCAATCCAAGCACTGGGCTATCTTTCTCCGCCATGAGCTTCTGACACACGTTGCAGGCAGCCTCAATGGTAGGTATTGTCGACGACGATAATGTTGGGTATATTGCGGTGGTGCCATGCTTCAGATGAGCATTGACACCTGCACGAAAAGCATCCTGCGTGGCTTCAATGAAGTCTCGACCGCCTCCGCCATGAGCGTGCATATCAATACCGCCTGGGACGATATAGCCTCCTTGGACATCGATGATTTCAGCTCCCACAACATGCAAGTCGATGTTTGAGACGGCTCTGATTTTGTTGCCGTCCGTCACTATGGAGCCGCCATCAAGCCATCCTTTAGGTGTTAGGATGCGACCATTGACAAATTGTTTCAACATATTATTTCTTTTTAGAGTTCGTTAGTCACCTCGTTACCCATCTGCATTACGTAGGTGAGTTTAAGGTCTTTGTCGAACATCATGATATCTGCGTCCTTACCGTCCTCGAGCGAGCCCTTACGATCGAACACGCCCATGATCTTTGCAGGAGTCTCGCTCGCCATACGACATGCGTCCTCCATCGGTATGTTTGCCATCTGCACACACGTGCGGATGAGACGATCCATTGTGGCGATAGAACCAGCGAGGGCTGAGTGGTCGGCAAGCTTGCACACGCCGTCTTCAAGTATCACGCGTGGGTCGAACGCCACGCCCTCTTCGCTTGCAGCACATGCTAACGAGTCGGTGATGAGGGCAGTCTTCTCTACGCCCTTTATCTGATAAACCACGTGGAGCATCACTGGGGGCACATGTATGCCGTCGGCAATCACCTCTACGGTCATATCCGGAAGGGCGTACACGCTCTCCACGGTGCCCGGCACCTTGAATTCGTGTTCCTTATATACCACTGGCATTGCGTTGTAGAAGTGTGTAGCGTGCATCATACCAGCATTGTGTCCGGCTACGACATCTGCGTATGTGGCGCGTGTGTGACCGATAGATGCCACTACGCCGTGCTTACGACACGACTGTATGAACTCCACAGAGCCTGGCAGCTCCGGAGCTTCGTCCCAACGCTTAATGCATGGATACTTGTCGAGCAATGGTTCGTACTCTTCCGCCAGCGGTGGCTTTATCCATTCGGGTATCTGTGCGCCTGCCTGCTTCGGGTTGAAGTATGGACCTTCGAGATGGAGTCCGAGTACGGGGCTATTCTCTTCTTCCATGAGTTTCTGACAGGTCTCGCAAGCTGCCTCAATCATTGGCACGGTAGAAGACGAGAGGGTTGGGAATATAGAGGTTGTGCCGTGCTTCATGTGTGCTTTTATGGCTACACGGAACGCCTCCTCTGTGCCCTCCATGAAGTCGCGTCCGCCTCCTCCATGCACGTGCAAATCTACTCCGCCTGGTACTACATAGCAGCCTTTGGCGTCGATAATCTGAGCGTTAACGATGTGCAAATCACTGTTCGATACGGCTAAAATCTTATTACCGTCAATGATTACAGAGCCGCCTTCAAGCCATCCTTGTGGAGTAAGAATGCGACCATTAATTATTTGTTTTAACATAACTGAATGATTAGTTTGGGGACTATTGAGCAGCACATCCTGCTTGTGCAGATTGTGTGTGCAAAGTTCCGTCGTCCATTAGTAGGTTTTTTCACAAGCAAAGGTACATATTATTTTTTATTGCAGCCAACAAAATAACAAAAAGAATTATTAACTTTGTAACAAAATCACAAAATACAACAAATGATAACAGGCGATATAAAAAACAAAATCGACCAGATATGGGACACGTTCTTTGTGGCTGGCATCACTAATCCCATCACCGTTTTGGAGCAGATGACGTACATCTTTTTTATGAAGATGCTCGACGACAAGCAGTTGCAGGAGGAGGAGAACGCACGCGACTGGGACTGTGAGGTAGAGAACCCCACCTTCCTCAACGGACAGCTGTGGGTAAATCCGGAGGCTGTGAGCGACGAGGAGCGAGCAGGTGTACCCTACGAAAATCTGCGCTGGCACGTATTCAAGAACTTCGGTGCCGACAATATGTTCAAGGTGGTTCGTCAGAGCGTGTTCGAGTTTATCAAGCACATCGGCACTGGCGAGGAGTCTGCCTATAGCCGCTACATGAAGTCGGCAATTTTCCTCATCCCCAACGCCCGCACCCTTGCCAAGGTGGTGGACGGTGTCGACTCGCTCGATATGAACAACCGCGACGCCATGGGCGATGTCTACGAGTACATCTTGGGCAAGATGGCAGCCAGCGGCACCAACGGACAGTTTCGCACACCTCGCCACATCATACGCATGATTGTGGAGCTGATGGAGCCTACCCCACAAGACTACATATGCGACCCTGCGATGGGTTCGGCAGGCTTCCTCGTAGAGGCTGTGAAGTACATCAAGGAGAAGCACGCAACGGCGATGTACGTAAGCGAGGAAGTGCAGCACATGAAGACATCCATGATTAACGGCTACGACACCGACCAAACCATGCTTCGCATCGGTGCCATGAACCTCCTGCTGCACGACATAACCGCTCCCGAACTGGCTTGGCGCGACTCGCTTTCTGAACAGAACGAGGACCAGAGCTGCTACACGCTCGTCATGGCAAACCCTCCCTTTGCTGGCAGTCTTGACAAAGGCAACGTGAACAAGCGCATCCTCAGCTACGCCAACACCAGCAAAACCGAGCTGCTGTTCCTTGCGCAGTTTGTGCGCTCGTTGGAGATAGGCGGACGTTGCGCCAGCATCGTGCCCGACGGCGTGCTCTTCGGCACCAGCAAGGCGCACGTGGCTATACGCAAAGAGATTGTAGACAATCAGCAGTTGCGTGCCGTCATCTCCATGCCAAGCGGTGTGTTCAAGCCATACGCCGGCGTGTCGACAGCCGTACTCGTATTCACCAAGACCAACTGTGGCGGAACCGACCGCGTATGGTTCTACGACATGCGAGCCGATGGCTTCTCGCTCGACGACAAGCGTGCAGCCATCAACGACAACGACATACCCGACATCGTCGAACGCTTCCACAACCTCGCTGCCGAGGAGCAGCGCACACGCAAGGAGCAGAGCTTCTTTGTGCCCGTCGACGAAATCCGTCAGAACGACTACGACCTCTCCATCAACAAATACAAGGAGATAGAGCGCGAGCGCGTGGAGTACGAACCGGTGAAGGACATACTCGCACGATTGGAGCAGAACGAAGCGGAATACGCCAAGGGGTATGAAGAACTAAGAAGCATGTTGGAGGAGTAAAAAAGTATGGCACAATCACTTTGCAAAATATACCTGCACATAATATTCCACATCAAGACCACAAGTCCATGTATTCTTGATGACGACCTCAAACGTGTGCACGCCTATATCGGCGAAATCATCAACGACTCGAAATGCACGACTATTTGGGTTGGTGGTGTTGGCGACCATGTACATGTGTTGTGTCTATTAGGGCGTGAGGTATCGATAGCGCAACTTGTGGAGACTATAAAACGCAATAGTAGCCGATGGATAAAATCGCTATCTCCAAATTATTCATGGTTTGCATGGCAGGGCGGTTATGCGGCTTTGTCAGTAAGCCAGTCGGTTGTAGACAAGACAGTGGCGTACATCAAAAACCAAAAGGAGCATCATAAGAAAACGTCATTCCAAGATGAATACAGGCAGTTTTTGAAATTGTATAATATTGAATATGACGAGAAGTATGTGTTTACGGATTAGCAAGGATGGAAAAACCAATAACGTTTGCAAAGACGTGAAACCAATAACGTTTGTGCAAGGACGGGAAACCAATAACGTTTGCGCAAAGATGGGCTGAAAGCCCAATGTTTCCATAGCCCAGGGCATCGCCCTGGGTAAACGAACACAAACGCCAAGCGCCCTGTAAGGGCAGCTATAAAACAACAAACTATTAGAGCTGCCCTTACAGGGCGCATAGCTCATAATCACATCATACCCAGGGCGATGCCCTGGGCTATGGAGAGGTTGCCCCTCCGGGGCGCACAGCTAATAACAATAACGACAAGGAGGAACAATGAAACAAGGATGGGAATATAAGAAGTTGGGAGAGGTAGCTTCATTTATTAATGGAGACAGAGGCAAGAATTACCCTTCTACCAAGGATTTTGTTGAGGATGGTGTTCCATTCATAAATGCAGGACATTTATGTAATGGTATTATCAACTTTGACAAGATGAATTATATAACATATAATAAATATAGTTCATTAGGTTCTGGCAAAATACAACAGCATGATATTTTATTCTGTCTAAGAGGTTCATTGGGAAAATTTGCGATAGTGAAAGAAAAATCATTGGGAGCAATAGCTTCATCGCTAGTGATTATTCGCCCTTCTCAAATAGTTGATAACAGATTTGTTGCTCATTTCCTATCTACGCCAAAACTGCAAGAGTATATTGATAGAAATAATAATGGTAGCTCTCAACCAAATCTTTCTGCCAAAAGTGTTGCTTCGTTTATAATACCCCTTCCTCCCAAGTCCACCCAACTCACCATTGTCTCCGAACTTGATAAGATTAACGAGTTGATTCGTCTAAAGAAGGAGCAACTGAAAGATTATGACAACCTCGCACAAAGCATCTTCTATGAGATGTTTGGAGACCCCGTGGAGAATGATAAGGGATGGGAAGTGAAGAAGTTGGGAGAAGTCGGACAAATTATTACAGGAACAACACCTTCTACAAACGAAGAGTCTAATTGGAACGGTAACATTAACTGGGTTACTCCTGCGGAATTAGGAACACAACTTTATTATGGTGAAACAATTAGAAGAATTTCCACAAATGCAGCAAAGAGATTAACGCTCATGCCTGTTGGTACTGTATTACTTTCTACAAGAGCTCCTATTGGAAAGTTGGCTATAACCAAGGTGCCTATGTGTTGTAATCAGGGATTCAAGAATATAATTTGTTGTCAAGATTTAAATAATATCTTTTTATATTTCTATCTCTTGTTAACAATGGATAAAATTAAAGCAATGGGAAGGGGTGCTACCTTCAAAGAGGTTTCAAAACAAGCTATTAGTCACTATTTAGTTCCCCTTCCTCCCCTCCCCCTCCAACAGCTCTTCGCCCAACGCATTGAGCAGATAGAGCATCAGAAGTCAGAGGTGACGAAAGCGATAACCGACCTTGAAACCCTCCTCGCCTCTCGTATGCAGCATTGGTTCGAGTAACGGAAACTTAGGAGGGTTGGGCATCCCTGCCCTACCCACTCTGCCTTAATTTGCAGTTGATCGAGTGGGTATAGCAGGGATGCTATACCCTCCTATAGATAGCCAGCTGCTTGCACAAACTACAGCGAGGACGCCATAGCCTCCTACGCTTTGCATCAACCATCCATATTATAGACGAATCTAAAAACTTGAATATATGGCAAAGAAATTTGAAATACGAAATAGTACTGCCGAATTCCTTATCTTCATGGCAGAGGGTAAGGAGGATGGCGTTCAAGTGGTTTATAAAGACGAAACCATTTGGTGTACGCAGAAAGCTATGGCTACGCTTTTTGATGTAGGAGTTCCTGCTATCAGCAAACATCTTAGTCACATTTTTGCAGATGGCGAGCTTGACAAAGAAGTGGTTGTTTCCAAAATGGAAACAACCACTCAACATGGTGCTATTGAAGGAAAGACACAAACAAAAGCAACCGATTTTTATAATCTCGATGCTACCATCGCCGTAGGCTATCGTGTCAATTCTCGTCGCGCTACCCAGTTCCGCCAATGGTGTACCTTCGTACTTCGCCAATACGCCATCCGTGGCTACGTGATAGACAAGAAGCGTATGGAGAACGGCTCGTTCATTGGTGTGGACTACTTTGAGCAACTCTTGGAGGAGATTCGCGAGATTCGTCTGTCTGAGCGCAACTTCTACCAGAAGCTTACCGACATCTACGCCACAGCCATCGACTACAACCATGAAGCTCCTACCACAAGAGACTTCTTCAAGAAGGTGCAAAACAAAATGCACTATGCCGTACACGGTCATACTGCTGCCGAACTAATAGTAGAGCGTGCCGATGCAGACAAGGAACACATGGGACTAACAACATGGGCAAAGGCTCCAAGCGGAAAGATCCTACGATCGGACGTGAGTGTAGCAAAGAACTATCTTAAGGAGAACGAGCTGCAAGCCCTTGGACGATTGGTCAACGCCTATCTTGATATTGCAAAGGATATGGCTGAACGACATATACCAATGACCATGGAGGACTGGGCTAAGCGTATAGACAAATTTCTTGACGCAACAGACAGAGATATCCTACAAAGTGCAGGAAACATTACTGCAGAATACGCCAAGCAATATGCCGAAAGCGAATTTGAGAAATATAGAGTGATACAAGACAGATTGTTCCGTTCGGACTTTGATCTGCTTAACGAAAACCAGCCTACAATACCCTATGAAGAATTTTGACTTTATCAAGAAACTGGCGGAGATAATACCCGACTTCGTCCAGTTACACGAATACTGCGACAAGGCAGAAATATTTCAAAGCACATTCCCTGAGGAGAGTGCGAGCAATGCGCGTAAGGCATTGGAATGGTTGGTGAAGAACCACCTTTCGATGGCAAACGTAACCTTAGACCCTTACGAAACGCTCAGCCAAATGATAAAACGCCCACAGATAGACGCGTTCATCAACGACGACTGGAACTTTGAGCAACACATGCGCACGGTGAAGAAGATTGGCAACTACGCCTCGCACATTGGTTCGCAGCCGGTGAGGAAGAACGATGCCTTCGTCTGTCTGCGTGCCTTGTACTATGTTGTGAGCGGTTTCCTATTCCGCTGGCAAGCCATAAAAGAAATTAAAGCCTTCGATGCTACGCTTGTGCCTACTGGCTTCAGTGGGATGCACGTGGCTGACCAGTCGGAGCCTACCGTGTCGTTGCAGGTGGTAGACAGCGTGCCGGCTGAGGCGATAGAGCACCCAAAAACACCTGAGCAGGAGCCGAAGGAGTCGCTCGCGAGCGAGGCAATCACACGCAAGTATCTCATCGACTATATGCTAAACGAAGCCAAATGGGAGATCCTTAATGTGAAGGGCGACATACAGGGTGGCAAGGCTGCCATCGAGGTGAAGATTGACGGCATGGACAAGGCTACGTATCCATCGGGCGTTGGCTACGCCGACTATGTGTTGTACAGCAAAGGCGGCAAGCCACTGGCGGTGATTGAGGCGAAGAGCACCATACAGAGCGCAGACAAAGGACGCAAGCAAGCTATGGAGTATGCCGACGGACTGGAGAAGAAGCATGGTGTGCGACCTGTGATATACTATACCAATGGCTACGAGACCAAGGTGATTGACGGCTTGGGCTATCGGGATCGTGAGGTCATCTCGTTCCATAGCGAGGACGACCTTGAGCGTATGATACAGAAACGTGGACGTGCCGACATCACCGACCTCACCATCGACGACGAGATAACCAACCGTCCGTATCAGAAGACAGCTATCAAGAGTTTGGTGGAATGGCTCAACAAGAAGCATCGCCGTGGACTGCTTGTGCTTGCTACCGGCACGGGCAAGACACGCGTGAGCATATCGCTCTGCAAACTGCTCTCGAACAACAACTGGATAAAGAAGGTGCTCTTCCTTGCCGACCGCACCGAACTGGTAAATCAGGCACATGGAAAGTTTGAGGAGTTTCTGCCCAGCGAGTCGATGAGCTGTCTGTCGGAGGACGAAGACCCCGACTTAGGTGCACGCTTCATCTTCTCTACCTATCAGACGATGATCAACTACATCAACGCGGTGCCGGTGAAGTTCTCCGTGGGACACTTCGACCTCATCATCATCGATGAGGCTCACCGAAGCGTGTTCGGCAAGTATGGAGCTATTTTCCAATATTTCGACTCGCTCCTCATCGGATTGACAGCAACGCCACGCGCAGAGATTGACAAGAACACATTCAAGCTGCTTGAGCTTGAGAATGCGCCCAACTACGAATACACATACGACGAGGCTATCGGCGACGGATATCTCTGCCCCTACCGTCAGAAGAACTGCACATCGAAGATGATAAACCGCGGCATTAAGTATGACGAGCTGAGCAAGGAGGAGCGCGACGAACTGGAAAAGGTGTGGGAATACGAGAAGGCTCTGAAGGGCATACCGAATGCCCAGGAGTATCACCGCGACATACAGGGCAACGAACTATTCCGCTACCTCATCAACGACGACACCATCGACAACGTACTCTCGGAGCTGATGACCAACGGCTTGAAGATTAATTGTGGCGAGGATGTGGGCAAAACAATCATCTTTGCATACAACCACAAGCACGCAGAGCGCATAGTGGAGCGTTTTCGTGCGCTTTACCCAGAGCGTGGTGCCGACTACTGTCAACTGATAGACAATCAGGTGAAGCATCATTCGGCTATCATAGCCGACTTCAGGGAGGCTGAAAAGATGCCACAGATAGCGGTGTCGGTGGATATGCTCGACACCGGCATCGACGTGCCGGAGATTCTTAACCTCGTGTTCTTCAAGATAGTGAAGTCGAAGATCAAGTTCGACCAGATGATTGGTCGCGGCACACGTCTGTGCCAGGGCATCTTCGGTCCAGACCAAAACAAGAAGGAGTTCTACATCTTCGACTGGTGTGGCAACTTCACCTACTTCTCGAAGAATGGCGACGACATAGCACCGACAAACATAAAGACACTAAGCCAGCGACTCTTCGAGCTGCGCGTAGACATTGCGAAAGAACTGCAGAGTGCCGAACATCAGGAAAAGCCGTTCGACAAGCAACTGCACGACGATTTGAAAACACTGCTGCACAAGCAGGTGGCTTCCATCGGCAAGGAGCGCAAGGAGACGCGACCGTTCCTGGGCATCATTGAGCCGTTCCGTGAGAAGGACAATTGGACATATATCTCGGAGGTGGGTGCCCTGCAACTAAAGAAGATTAGCCACCTTGTACCGGTAGAAAAGGACGAAGAGGAGACAAAGAGGTTTGACGTGGTGATGCTTCACATAATGCTGGCACACATCAACACAACGGTAAGTGTGGGACAATTCCGCCAAGTGGTGGTGAACGTGGCTGCAATATTGGAGAAGAAGGCTACTGTGCCGGCTGTAATGGCACACATCAACACCATACGAATGGTGCAGACACCACAGTTTTGGGAGAACGAGTCGCTTGACGCATTGGAGGGTGTGCGCAAAGAGCTGCGCGAAATAGTGCACTTGCTGAAGGAGCAACGCCAAAACAAGAAGTTCATCATCGACATAGAGGACGAATACACCATCTCCAAAGCCCCCGTCAACGTGGTTATACAGACTACGTACAAGCAGCGAGTAATCGATTACTTGGCAGAGAACAGCAACAACGAAACACTGCGAAAGATACAGAACTTTGAGCAGCTCACCGCTGCCGATATACAGGAGTTGGAGCGCATCTTCTTCGAGGAGCTGGGCACCAAGGACGAGTACAACGCACTCACTGAGGGACATCCGTACAAGAATAATGTAGCTGCCTTCATACGTGTCATCAACGGCATCGACCACAAGAAAGCGTTACAGATATATCAGCAGTTTGTAGATGGCTATAATCTCACTTCGGAGCAGGAGCAGTATCTGAAGAATATCCTCGACTACGTAAGTATGAATGGCGATATTGAAACAAAAAACTTTATGGAGTATCCGCTAAAACAATACAACTGGCGTGCTATCTTCGGCGACCATTTTGTAAATCTAAAGGATTTCATCAAGCAGATTCATGGGGTTATCTCTGCATAAACAGAAAACAAGTTAAATGTTTTTTGAAAGAAGATGGTTGTAGATTTTCTTCACGGCAATGTGGTAGCTTGCTTTTAAGGAGCCTTCTGAGGTGTTGAGCAGGCTACTCATTTCCGAATACTTCATTTCTTCGTAATAGCGAAGATTGAAGACAACGCGCTGCACATCGGGCAGTGTTGCAATAGCTTCTTGCAAAGCTGCTTGCGTGGCATCGCCGTCAAAATATTCGTCGGCAACAAGGTGCGAACCAACTCCATCAGTAAAATCGGAGTCGTAAGCTACGAAGTCGCGCTTACGGCGTAGAAAGTCGAGCGACTCGTTGATGGCTATACGATACAGCCAGGTGGATGGTTTCGAACGCTCTTCAAATTGATCAAGGTTGTTCCATGCTTTTACAAAGACATTCTGCATTACATCGTTGGCATCGTCGTGATTGAGCACAATACGACGTATCGTCCAATATAGTTTTTCGCTATATTGGGCAACCAATTCAGTAAACAGTTTATTCTTTTCTGTATCTTTCATTTTGCCTTGAACATCTTGGTTAAAGATACTTTTGTATGTTGTCGTAGATTATATTGTCATAGCCATATATGTCGTCATAGCGAACAAGATTGCCATTGCTATCAGGATAGAGCGTATAATAGGTGATGTATATCGGCACTAATGGTTCTACCTTCAAGCTACGCACCATCTTTGAACGATTAGGACGTTCTGCTTCTGGCGCATCTTCGCGTGGCCGTTCGCTAAAATCGGCAGCCATAGAGTACTTCATCTTTTCCATCAATTTCTCGTCCTTATCGTTCAACATGAAAACAGCCAACTCGTATGGTTTCTCTACACGTATGCAACCATGCGACACCATGCGGTTATTACGGGCGAAGACTCTGGGCGAGGATGTGTCGTGCAGGTATATGCTATAATTGTTGTCGAAACGGAAAATAACTCTTCCAAGCGCATTGCCACGCCCACCCCACTGCACAACGGAATAGTTGGCACTAAGGAGCATGTCGCGTGTAATGTTCTCAGGTGCTACAATCTTACCCGTGTTGCGGTCGCGCACAAAGTAATTGTTATTATCGAAATATGAGTGATTGCCGACATGGTGTATTACGCTTGTCTTCACTATGCTTTTCGGTATTATCCACTGCGGATTGAAGTCCATACGTTTTATCTTGCTGCTTAATAGCGGAGTCTTCGTCTCAAGACTACCTACAGCCACCTTCATAACCAGACGTTCGTCACCATCATGGGCAAACAGAGACAGAGCGGGCACGTTCACAACCACATACTTCTTGTGCAGCTGCGGGTAGTCGCCATTGTTTTCCCAACGACAGCGCTCTATATTGCAAAGCAAACGACGGCGATAGTCCTTGTCCCTGGTCTTGTTCAAAGCAGAAATGTATTTGGCGTATAATGGATTGTGGGGCTTCGACTTTGCGAGAAAGTCTGCAAACTTATCCATATCACCCTTTATCACAGCACAAGCGGTTGCAAGATAGGTGTCATTGGGCAGACTTGTATGCCAACCATAAAGTGAACGATATGTGACGTGTAGGGTGTCGTCTTTACGCTGATCGAGTCGATTGAACGCTTTATAAGGGTTCATAAAGCCAAAACGCTGCCCCTCTGTGTAGCGCAAGAAGGCTTTTGTAAGATAATACTCTAAGCGTGCGAACACTTTTACAACCGAATTGTCGGCTGTTTTAATAGAATCAAAATCAAGGGTGCGTACACGTTGTAAATCTTCTTTCAGTAAGGAATAATAGAATTTGTCACGAGAGAAGCCCAATGAATCGACGCGAGAGATGTAACTAAGTAAGGTGTCTGCTTTTGAAGAAACATCACCACGCGTTATCCACAGCATCTCCATACTGGTGTTGTAGTGCTTGCGAGCGTGTATGTCGGCTGGACTATTAGACTTGTCGGACAGAATGAGTGTGCGGATATTAGAGAATACTCTATCCGCAGAAATATCGTAACGGGATGTTCGCAATGTAGCAAAATCGTCTAACGATACATACATACGTTCTTCTTTCTTATGACATGAGCATAAAACAAAAGCCATAAGAAAGAAGAGAAACAATGAGAACTTGCTAATATTCAAATTGGATATTGACAAAACTTGTTACTTAATCACAATTTTACGTGCTATCTTACCAACTTTAACAATGTAAATACCCTTTGGCAAGTTCAAATCAAATCGTTTGTCCTGACTATCAATCTTTACAGACATAACTGGAGCGCCTCCTGCCAGATTGTAGATGCTCATTGTCATTCCAAAAGCATCTGTGACACGCACAACGTTATCCTCTATGGATATGACGGGCTTCTGCACATTGTCAATGAGCTCAATTTCTGGCATACACTCAGCCATTGCCGATTTTGGAGCACCTACCATAAAGATAGCAAGTAATATAACGAGTATATATTTTGTCATAAGCTAACGTTTTAATGTAATGATTTGTTTTTGCAAAGATACAAAAACTTTTAATACGACAATAATAATAGTGTAAAAAAACTGAGTTGTTCAGTTTTTTTACACTATTTATCGAGATTATTGCATCACAAATGTCAATGTTCCACCCTTCAGAATATCTTCATGCGAAATGTTCGTGCTACGAAGTCGCTTACCATTGAGCAGTACTTCCTTTACAAGATACTTCTCTGGCGAATAGCCTTCTGCCTCGACCTTAAACGTATTACCATTCTCCAAGTGGATTGTTGCGTTGCGGAAGAGCGGTGAACCAATCTCGTACTCGCAACTAACAGGATTTAATGGATAGAAACCTAACGCACTGAAAACATACCAAGCAGACATCTGTCCGCAGTCTTCGTTTCCACAGAGTCCGGCAGGTGTGTCGTTGTAGAGTTCTGTCAGTATTTGGCGAACATACTTCTGCGTCTTGTGGGGCTGACCTATCTTGTTGAAGATATATGCAGCATGGTGACTGGGTTCATTTCCGTGTGCATATTGTCCTATCATACCCGTACTAAACAATGGCAGTTCGGCATTGGCAGTTGGCGTATAAGTGAAGAAGCTATCAAGTTTTTCAGCAAAACGTTTCTTGCCAACAAGTTTCTCAAGTCCCTTTATATCATGCTGCACCGACCACATATAGTGCCATCCGTTGCTCTCACAAATGTGCGCTGTATATTCGTCAGGCGAGTAAGCCGGCTGGAAACTGCCGTCGGAATGGCGCGGTTGCATGAACGTAGAGCCCTTACAGTACACATTGCGGTAGTTCTGCGCGCGCTTGCTGAACTCTTTATAGACGTCGATCTTGTTCATCGATTTGGCAAGCTCAGCGATGCATGCGTCGTCATAGGCATACTCAAGCGTACGCGAAAGCGACCAGTTGTCACCGAGTGTAGGTTCCTTCACATCATAAGGTACATAGCCCAACTTCTTATAAAGTCCGATACCTCTATAGTCGTCTAAGTTGGCTGTCTTCACGCACTCTGCTAAAGCCTCTTCCTTGTTGATATTAGGCACACCTTTCAGAATAGCTTCAGCAATAACAGAAGCGGCATGATATCCAATCATCATATCCGTCTCCGACGACCACATATTCCAAATTGGCAAACGTCCGTTCTCCTTACTAAACGCAATGAGCGAATTGACCATATCGCTGGCACGTGTAGGCATTAGGATATCATAAAGCGGATGGGCAGCACGATAGGTATCCCACAACGAGCAAGTCTCATAGTTGAACCACCCATTCGCCTTATGCAGCTGACGATCAGCACCAAGATAGCTGCCGTCAACATCGCAGAGCAACGTAGGCGCAGACATGGCGTGGTAGAGTGATGTATAGAAAACTGTTTCTTGCGACTGCGAACCTCCCTCTATCTCTATCCTACCCAATTCCTTGTTCCAGAGGCTTTCAGCCTGTCTTCTCACTGCGTCGAAGTCGTCAGACACAGCTTCTGCCTGCAGGTTCTTTTGTGCTCCTGCAAGGCTTGTTGGCGAAAGAGCTGTTGTTACCACAAGTTTGTCAAAACCCTCTGAAGCAAACTTAAAGCGAGCAATGCAGCCTACTCCATCCCGATTATTCTTCAACGCTTTACTATCAATCTCTACGGATTTGATCGGCTGCGAGAAACGTGTTCTGAACCAAACGCGCTGATTGCGAGCCCAACCATCCGAATAACGATAGCCTTCAATGGTGAAAGAGTCAACAACGCTTATCTTGCTGTCAAGCGTTGCGTCCCAGTTCATCGCCTTGTTCAAATCTAAAATGACCATGCGTTCCTTGCCATCATTAGGGAATGTATAGCGCTGAACTCCACACCGGGGCGTTGCGGTTAGCTCTACGTTAATGTCATAGTCGGTTAGACGCACTTGGTAATATCCTGCATGTGCCGTTTCGTCCTTGTGAGAGAAGCGCGAGTGTATGCCCAACGGCTCTTCAGCCTCGTTGTACGGCAACGTTACGGGCATAAACGAGATATCATACAAATCGCCAGCACCCGTTCCTAACAAGTGAGTATGACTAAAACCGGCTATCGTACTATCTGGATAGAAATAACCAGCAATACGATCCCATCCAGGCAAACCGTTGTCTGGACTTAGCTGCACCATTCCGAAAGGCACCTGTGCTCCAGGATAAGTATTACCTGTATAGTCGGTACCTATAAGCGTATTCACTTTTGAAGCATAGTCCTTGGCATACGTAGTGGTATGTAAGGTACAAGCAGCAAAAAAAATAATAGAAATTAATGTCTTTCTCATCATTATAAAATATGAAGATTTGAATTGAAAAGATGAAAGATAAAAATAAAGTCCACTTAAGGAATGTCCAATTTGGCCATATCTTTAAGTGGACTTATCTATTATTATATATTCAAATTGCAACTTCCGAGGAAGCAGTGTTTTAATTAGTCAAGATGAAGCGACTTCTTGATTGCCTCAATCTTCTCGTCGGCAGCCTTGCTGCAACGCTCGTAGCAACCAGCGCACTTGAACGACGGATCCTTAACCTCAAGATAGAACTTAATCTTAGGTTCTGTACCCGATGGGCGAACGCTAACCTTAGTGTTGTCGTCGCAGAACCACTGGAGCACGTTGCTTGTTGTAGGCATATCGAGCTTCTCTACAGTGCCGTCGGCCTTTGTAGATGTGAGAGCCTGATAGTCTTTCCAGAGAATCACCTTGCTACCACCCAACTCCTGAGGAGGATTGGCACGGAAGTCAGCCATCATCTGCTTGATTTCGTCAGCGCCAGTCTTGCCCGGGCGAACTACGTTCACTGTGAACTCCTTGCTAAAGCCATACTCCTGATAAATCTGCATCAAGAGGTCGTAGAGAGTCTTGCCTTGGTCCTTAGCCCAAGCAGCGATCTCGCAGATAAGGCAGATTGAAGCTGGAGCGTCCTTATCGCGAACCTTGTCGTAAGGCAGGAAGCCGAAGCTCTCCTCGCCACCACCAATGTAGTCCTGCTTGCCCTCAGAGATAGCAATCTCACGTGCAATCCATTTGAAGCCAGTGTAGCAGTCGCGAAGTTCCACGTTGTTCTTCTTAGCGATTTCAGCAATCACCTCTGTTGTAACGATAGTCTTAACAAGGAAGTCTGTCGGCTTCAGCTTACCAAGCTTCTTCTTATTCTCAATGATGTAATAGCAGAACATCATGCAAGTCTGGTTACCATTGATAATCATCCATTCGCCCTTATCATCACGGCAAACGATAGCAAGACGGTCTGCATCGGGGTCAGTAGCAACAACCAAGTCGGCATTGAGCTTTGTACCAAGCTTCATACCTAATGTCATTGCTTCTGCATTCTCTGGGTTTGGAGAAACGACAGTTGGGAAGTTACCGTCAACAACCATCTGCTCCGGAACAACATTTATGTTCTGGAAGCCCCATGAACGCAAGCAGAGAGGTACAATAACACGACCAGTGCCATGCATTGCAGAATAAACGATATTGAGATCCTTCTGGCGGTTGATAACATCCTGGTCAATCATTGCAGAATGAACAGCTGTCATATAGTCGTAGTCCATCTCGCCACCAATAATCTTAATCTTATCCCAGTTAGCCTCAAACTTAACGTCATCAATAGTCACCTTGTTAACCTCATCAATGATGCCCTTATCGTGCGGAGCCAATACCTGAGCACCATCGCTCCAATAAGCCTTATAGCCATTGTATTCCTTCGGGTTGTGAGAAGCTGTTACGTTTACACCTGCTTTCGCACCGAGCTGGCGGATAGCAAATGAAATCTCTGGTGTAGGACGGAGTCCCTCGAACAAATAAGCCTTAATGCCATTTGCAGAGAAGATTGCAGCAACAGTCTCAGCAAAGAGACGAGAATTGTTACGGCAGTCGTGACCTACAACAACAGAAAGGTTCTCCTCGCCTGGGAACGCCTTTAATATATAGTTAGCAAAGCCCTGTGTTGCCATGCCAACGATGTACTTGTTCATACGGTTTGTACCAGCACCCATAACGCCACGCAGACCACCAGTACCAAACTCGAGGTTCTGATAGAAAGCATCGATAAGTGCAGACTTGTCCTCTGCCTCAAGCATTGCCTTCACCTCGTTACGTGTTTCCTCGTCGAAAGCAGGGGTAAGCCACTGCTGTGCTCTTTCCTCACACTGCTTTATGAGTTCTCTATTGTCTCCCATAATATAAATGTATGTTAACGTTATTAATAATTTAAGTTTCTAATTAATATTACAAAGTTAGTTATAATAAATGAAACAATAGCCTTTCGCCACTTATTTTTCACTTAAATTATTCTAAAATCTTTGTCATATTCAGTTCCGTAATTCTGCCATCAGGATTAACCTTGGCATTAAAACGAAATCTTGTCTCGCTTGAACTGTTGTCTGTATGTTCCACTTTCTGCAACCCAGAGAAGACAACAGTGTACTCATATTGCTGATCGCCTACTTCCTTTTTCGTTATGGCGTAATCCTCAAGCGACATCCAATTCATCGAAGCCACGTCACTCTTGTAGATTTTGTGCATAAACGTAACTACGTCGCTGCGTGTGGCGTTTGCCTTTCCAAGAAACTTTGCAATCAGCGGACTGAATGAATTCATCAATCCATTTTCATCTCGGTTGTTTAGACTTTGGAACAATCCATCAAACACTGTTCCTACGAGTATTTTATCCTCTGGGGTCACCGTGTTTGCATTAAGCATTTTCATCTTATCTGTAGCTTCATCGAAATGCTCACCATCAGGATGCTGCTCCAAATAGAGTTGTACAGCCTCAAGGGTGTTCGCCGCATCAGCCCTCGACCAATCAATAGAGTCAATCTTGTGTTGCGCAACTTGACAGAACGGAGAGTTTGGATGTTGCTCGATGTATCGTTGGAAGTCGCTTTTTGAACCACTAACAACAACATTAGTCCAATCGCGGTCAAGCTGTGCAAAATATTCCAAATGTGCAGAAATAGAATCGCGATGAGCTTCAGGCGCATCTGTGTATGTATTCAGATAGTTTTGCAACACTTGGGGATCGTTGCTCGAAAGGGCGAACTCATACGCAGACTCCTCCTTATCGCTTTGAGCATTTCTATAGAAAGCGTATAAAACAGCACCCAGAACCACTACAACCAATGACACAACTGCTATTACAATACGATTATTGCGTAAGCCCGAAGCCTTTTGATTGACTTTACAATCACTCTCGTCTCCACACATTGTAGTATTATCAACTGTGGTTTTATGATGGCATTGTGGACATTCCGCATTGCTATTAAAATACGTAAACCCACATTGCGAGCAGGTTGTAACATGTCCTGCAATAGGTACTCCACATGAAGGACAGACTGGGGCTTTGTCACTAATTTCCTGATTACACTCAGGACATTTAATTATTGCCATGATTTTAAATTAATTATATTATTCTATTAAACACTTTCATCTACTGATGCAGCTGTCATTTATATATTTTTCACTCTCAACGTCTTTGGTATTTAAGTTCGCACAAACTATGTCTACCCATAAAGCGACTTTTATCTACATAGCCCTTAATGCCATCGATGTATCCCTTACCAGTATACTGCCATAATATATAGTCCTTATCATCTGCCAATATTGGTTCGTTTTTAGAATATTGCGCAATCATCAGCTTGTAGTCATCTAACACTCCTACAAGATATTTGTTATAGAAATTGGTACCTGTGTACACAAGAGGTTTCTGATGATAAGCCTTTTCTACCATAACAAGAAACTTCGCAACAGAATCGCGGAATGCCTCTGTGCTCATCCCTTGCTTTACTTCGATATCTATCATCGGTATCAGATCTTGTTGGCTGGGACGGCACTGGGTCTTAAAGTTTGCTAACTGCTTTGAGAGGTCGGTCTTTGGTCTGAAAAAATGATACGACCCTACCTTCAAGCCATACTTATGTGCTAAATCAATATTCTGCTCGTACATGTGATCTATACGATCGCCACCTTCAGTAGCCTTTAGATAGACATAAGCCATTTTTGTATTATTGCCTATTACTTCCCAAAACACCTCGCCTTGATAATGACTCAAATCGATACCATGCACATGTGCACAGGTGTCTTCGCATTGCACAAGATTGTCTTGAGAAAATACGGGGCAAGAATAAAACAGTCCTAATATGATATATATATGTATGTAAAAAATCCTCTTCATAAATGCAAAGTTACTGTAAAATAGACAAAGAGGCAAAAAATCATTACATTTTTAAATTGTATTAATACAACGCAAAAAAGACCGTCCTTGTACAAAAGTGTACAAAAACGGTCTTTGCTATAAAATAATAATCGATTATTCTTCTTCCTCTGCCTCTGCTGCGTGCTCCTCAATAAGCTTCTGCTGCAAATCGTTCGGAACAAGCTCATAGCTTGCGAACTTCGTTGTGAACGAAGCACGACCACCTGTCAAGCTACTCAACGAGATTGAATAGTTGCTGAGCTCCTTCAATGGTATTTTAGCCTGAAGTTTCTGATAGCCAGCCTCACTATCCATACCCATAATGAGCGCGCGACGACCCTGAAGATCAGACATTACGTCACCCATATAGTCGCTCGGTACGTAAACCTCGAGATCGTAAATAGGCTCCAAAATCTTCGGACCTGCCTCCTTAAACGCTGCCGAGAATGCATTGCGTGCCGCCAGCATGAATGAAAGCTCATTAGAGTCAACCGGGTGCATCTTTCCATCATAAACGATAACACGCACATCACGTGCATAGCTACCAGTCAATGGTCCGTGCTCCATGCGCTCCATAATACCCTTTAGGATAGCAGGCATGAAGCGTGCGTCGATGGCACCACCGACAACAGAGTTGATGAATACGAGTTTGCCGCCCCATTCCAAGTTAATCTCTTCGCGACCCTTGATATTAATCTTAAACTCCTGTCCGTTAATCTTGTATGATGTAGGATCGGGCATTCCTTCTGCATACGGTTCAACGATGAGGTGTACCTCACCAAACTGACCTGCACCACCCGACTGCTTCTTATGACGATACTCAGCGCGTGACATCTTTGTGATAGTCTCACGATAAGGTATGCGTGTCGGCTCAAACTTGATAGCGAGCTTCTCATTGTTCTCAAGACGCCACTTCAATGTGCGGAGATGGAATTCGCCCTGACCACGTACGATAGTCTGACGCAACTCCTTGCTCTGCTCGACGAGCCATGTCGGATCCTCCTGATGCATACGCAGCAATGCCGACATAAGTTTTTCTGTTTCTGCTGTATTGACAGCCTTGATTGCACGTGAGAACTTAGGGTTAGGATATTTGATAAAGTCAAAGCGCCATTCGCAATCTTTACCATTGAGGGTGTTTCCTGTCTTTACATCTTTCAACTTAACTGTGCAACCGATATCGCCGGCAACGAGTTCGTCCACTGGTATTCTGTTCGCACCAGCACAAGCGAATATCTGACCGATACGCTCCTTTGAGCCACGATCAGCGTTTGTCAAGTCATCACCCGACTTAATCTTGCCGCTCATAACCTTGAAGTAGCTTACCTCACCAATATGCGGTTCCAAACCTGTCTTGAAGAAGTAAACAGACTCCGGTCCGTTTGTATCAGCAACAATCTCCTCACCACGTGTATTGTGAAGCTTCGGCATTTCGCTTACGAAAGGTACTACATTGCCCAAGAACTCCATCAAACGACGAACGCCCATATCTTTGCCTGCACAAACACAGAACACGGGGAATATAGAACGTGTAACGAGTCCCTTGCGGATGCCTTCACGCAATTCGTCCTCAGAAAGAGCTCCTTCCTCAAAGAACTTCTCCATCAATGTCTCATCGTTCTCGGCTGCTGCCTCAACAAGAAGCTTATGGAGTTCCATTGCCTTATCCATCTCTTCTGCAGGGATGTCAACGATAGTAGGCATACCACCTTCTGGTCCCCATGTGTACATCTTCATCAAGAGCACATCAACGATAGCATTAAAGCCTGCACCTGTGCTTACCGGATACTGAATCTGAACACACTTAGAGCCGTAGATAGCATTCATGTTTACCATGACATTGTCGAAGTCGCACTTATCAGAGTCCAACTGGTTGATAAGGAAAATGACTGGCTTATGAAGTTTCTCGGTATAACGGAAGTTGTTCTGTGTACCAACCTCAGGACCATACTGACCGTTAATAAGGATAACAGCCTGATCGGTTACGTTGAGAGCTGTGATTGCACCACCGATAAAGTCGTCAGAACCTGGGCAATCGATAATGTTGAGTTTCTTGTTGTTCCACTCTACATGGAACACTGTGGGGAACACCGAGTAGCCATACTCATGTTCTACCGGGAAGTAGTCGCTTACCGTGTTCTTTGCTTCCACCGTACCACGGCGCTTAATAATACCACTACCATAAATCATAGACTCGGCAAGGGTGGTCTTGCCGCTACCCGCACTGCCTAAAAGGGCAATGTTCTTAATCTCATTTGTTTGATAGACCCTCATATTCTTCAGGTTTTAAATGGTTAATAATAAATTCAGGCGGATTGACTTTGGGGCGGGTGTCTATCCGTCTACTAAATTATATATTTATATGGTATTTCCAAAAGAATTGCACAAAAACTAATCAAAATTTTAAACTTATTAGTAAATTTGTAGCCATAAAACATAGTGTAGCACTATGTACACCTTATTATATAGTGAATGAAAGCAGGAATATACGTACATATACCATTTTGCGAGAGCCGTTGCATCTACTGCGGCTTTTATAGTACAACGGCAAAAGACTGGTGTACTCGCTACGTAGACGCACTTTTGAAGGAGATGCGTATGCGCAGCGATGAGTTACGCAGCCTTTATCCTGACAACGAATGTACGATTGATACTGTTTACATTGGCGGCGGAACACCTTCTACACTCTCCACTGAAGACATCGCACGCATCATAAACACTATAAAAGAGGTTTATCCTTGCACTACGCGCGAGATAACGATGGAGATGAATCCCGACGATGTTACGCCCGAACTCATCACCTCGGTACGTACGCTTGGCGTGAACCGCATCAGTCTTGGCGTGCAGACCTTCAGCGACGAACGCCTGCGCTTCATCCGTCGTCGCCACAACGCTGCGCAAGCCGTAAAAGCCGTTGAGACAATCCGGCGTGCAGGCATCGATAACATTAGCATCGACCTTATGTTCGGCTTCCCAGACGAAACATTAGATGATTGGCAGAACGACTTGAACACAGCCTTGAAGCTACGCCCAAATCACATATCAGCATATAGTCTGATGTACGAAGAGGGCACTCCACTCTATCTGCTGCTTCAAAACGGCAAGATCAAACAGACCGACGATGATACTTGCCTTGCTATGTACACCATGCTTATGGACACGCTTTCAGCCAATGGTTACGAACATTACGAGATAAGCAACTTCTGCTTACCTGGCTATCGCGCCATACACAACAGTAGTTATTGGAACGATACGCCATACTTAGGTTTTGGAGCAGCTGCCCACTCGTATAACTTACTGACACGCAGCTGGAACGTTGCAGACATTAAAGAATATATTAACACCATCAAACGTGGCAAACTGCCGTCTGACAGCGAGCGCATTGACGACGACACTCACTACGACGACATCATTACGACTGCCATGCGAACCCACGAAGGCGTAGACTTGAAACGTCTGAAACCTGAGTATCGCGACTATGCTCTGCGTTCTGCAAAGAGCGATATCGACGGCGGACTTCTCGAACTCACCAACGACCATCTGCGACTCACACGTAAAGGACTTTTCGTTAGCGATATGGTGATGAGCAACCTTATGAAAGTCTGATAAAAGTAAAAAGGTAAAAAGTAAAAAGGACATATAAATCACATATTAATTATAATCAACAAATAAGAACATGGAAAAGAAACTTCGCACCGCTTCACTTTGTGTGCAGGGCGGTTACAAGCCAAAGAATGGCGAACCTATTGAGGTACCAATCATACAGAGTACTACATTCAAGTACGACAATTCAGAGGAAATGGCTATGCTCTTCGACCTCAAGAAAGAAGGCTATTTCTACTCACGATTGCAGAACCCTACAAACGACGCTGTAGCCAATAAGATTGCGCAACTTGAAGGTGGCATAGGCGCAGTGCTCACCAGTTCTGGTCAGGCAGCCAACTTCTACGCTGTATTCAACATCTGCGAGGCTGGCGACCATATCGTAACATCTAACGAGATTTATGGCGGAACATACAATCTCTTCGGCGTAACATTGAAGAAGCTCGGCATAGAGTGCACTTTCGTTAATCCGAACGCATCTGAGGAAGAAATACAGAAGGCATTCCGCCCGAACACAAAGGTTGTATTCGGTGAGACAATCAGCAACCCTGGTTGTGCTGTGCTCGACATCGAGAAGTTCGCACGCATCGCTCACAAGAATGGTGTACCTCTCATTGTTGACAACACCTTCGCTACACCTATCAACTGCCGCCCGTTTGAATGGGGCGCAGACATCGTAACCCACAGTACAACAAAGTACATGGACGGCACAGCGAGCCAGGTCGGCGGCGTAGTTGTAGACAGTGGCAACTTCGACTGGATGGCTAATGCTGAGAAGTTCCCAGGTCTTTGCACTCCCGACGAAAGCTACCACGGACTCACTTACGTGAAGGCGTTCGGCAAGATGGGCTACATTACAAAGCTCGTGGCTCAGCTCATGCGCGATCTTGGCTCTATCCCAGCTCCGATGAACTCGTTCATCCTCAACCTCGGCTTGCAATCGCTCCACCTGCGCATGAAGCAACACTGCGAGAACGCACAGCGTGTTGCCGAGTTTTTAAAGGCTGACGAGCGTGTGGCATGGGTACACTACTGCGGTCTGCAGGGTGACGAGTACCATGAACTTGCACAGAAATATCTGCCCAACGGTTCTTGTGGCGTAATAGCGTTCGGACTGAAGGGCGACCGCGAGACTGCTATCCGCTTCATGGACTCGCTCGACATGATTAACATCGTGACCCACGTGGCTGACGCTCGCACATGCGTGCTCCACCCAGCAAGCCACACCCACCGTCAGCTCTCCGAAGAGCAGCTGCGCGAGGCAGGCATTGCGCCCGACCTTATCCGTCTCTCTGTAGGCATTGAGGACCCTGAGGACATCCTCGACGATATCAAGCAGGCTCTCAACAAGATGTAAACCGACATGAGCATGACAAACAACGAAGACAAGGAGCAGCTTTTCCGCGATGACCTCCATCAGTTTCTACTCTCTGTAGACATGATTGATGAGCGTCTGCCGGAAGCTCCCGACCTCGAAGAGTTGTGGCAGCCAATAGCTCAGAGCTACATGCCCGATGCCATACGCGAGTTCAACGGTGAATATCCGCGTGTGGCGTTCGGTTGGATAATGTACGTGGGCATGGCACTCGCAAAGTATTGGGACGTGGAATGGTCCACCTACTCGAAGGTGACCGACCTCTATGCCTATCTGCGCGACCGCATCGACTTCGACCACATGGACGACTATATCTGCGAAAAGGTGCTGTGCCTCGATGCTAAAGAGCACGAAGTGGTGAACAACGTGGTTGGCGAATGTGCTGCACGCACCTACAACAAGCTCTGCCGCATGCGCCTTGAGGCTGGCTCAAAGGAGGCGTTCCGCACGTTTGTAGCGGCGCTACACCAGATGTATCTGATGGGCATTGCCGTAGAATTGCGCAGCCTTGGCTATCACATGACAAAAGTACAATAGCATGACTGACAAGGAATTTGAAACCTACTGGAAAGAAAATCGCATGACGATACTCGAGAAAAACGACGAGTATCGCCATGCGAAAGAGAATTTCAAGATACACTCCGGCGCCGACCTTATTCTGTTTGGCATACCCGTAGTGGCTGGCATAGTGTCTATAAACAACGTGCCGCTGCAAAACGAGCTACTCAAATGGATTGTGAGTGCGGTTATCACCATTGTATGCTTCGCCCTCAGCGTGTGGGTGAAAAGCTTGATAACCGGCACGGTGTCGCCCGACGAAGTGGAACAACGACTTAAGGAGGCAAAGAGACGCGAGTTGGTGGAATAGTGCCTACTTTCCACCACTTTCTGCGCTCTTAACGTCGTCGTTAGAGATAGATCGCGCCACCTTCTTAACGCCCGACGACAATTCGCCAATGCGCCAGCTCACGTTTATGCCGACGCGCCACGGATTATACGATGAGTCGCTACGCGTTATGAAGTTCGCGCCTGTGACCGTCGATTTATAATGGCGCTTTGCATCAAGGAAATTACTTGCATACAAGTAGAAGTTGAGTCTATCCTTGAGGAACGACTTCTGTACATTCAAGTTATAGTTGTATATGCCCTCCGTCTTCGATTGAAGATTGGGGTTGCTCGTACAACCATAGAAACCAACATTCACTCTCCAACTCTTAGGCAGCGTCTGCTGCACACCTACATACGCTGAACCGTAATAGCCATAATTGTGCAGCGACTGACGGTCGTTGTAGTCGGAATAGTCGCCCCACAGGTTCATGGTCAGGCGTGTGTTCTTGAAAATGTTCCAATTGACATAGCTCGACAGCGACGCGGTCTGTGTGCGTCCGATGTTGCGGTACGTGGTGTAGCTGACGAGCTTGCCCGTCGGATTCTTCACGCTCTCAATAGTGTTATCCTCCACGAGCGACGTAACGCTTGAAATATTGTTGTTCGTGAAGCTGTAGCGCATGGTGCAACTAACGGAGAACTTAGCAGCAAAGTAGCTGTAGGTCAATTGCACGTTGTGGTTTTTCTCGCTCACCAGATTAGGGTTGCCCTGCTGTAGCGCTTCGGGGTTAGTCTGGTTGAGATACGGATTGAGCGACCAGATGCCCGGTCGGTATATACGCATATTGTAGCCGAATCGCAGATTGTTCTCGTCGTTTATGCGGTAGCCGAGACTTGCCGACGGCACCACATCGTCGAACCCGGTGGAGAAGTTCTCGCCCTCGCCCAACTCATACTTTATCTTCTGGAACGTGTGCTCGTAGCGTGCGCCGAGTCGTCCCGACAGATTTCCAGCCTTCAAGCCATAGCCCAAGTAAGCGGCGAGGATGTCGTTCTCGTGACGATAGTGCGACGAATACTGTTCGTCGAACGTGTATTCGCCGTCGGTTCCGTTCTGACGCACATAGCGGTCGTCATCCGAACGGTTGTCACGCAATATATATTTTGCACCCACCTCCACGTTGTGCGCCTTGCCGATAGGCGTAGTATAGTCTGCCTGCAACGTGTGCTCCATGCTTCGTCCGTTGCTTTCGGTATGCTCATCAGACAAGCGCTTCACGAACGGCAGCCACTCGTCGGTAGCTTCAGCCACATCATAAGACGAATAGTTGTCGCCGCCATTGGTGCCTCCGCTTATCTTGTAGGAGAACGTAAGCATACGACCCTTCTGCTTGAAGAGGCGCTGATAGTCGATGTTGCCGTAGAGATACGTATTATCCGAGACGCCGCGCCCATTGTTTGCATACGAATAGAACGTTGCGCCAGACAACAGCGCAGTGGCGTTGCTTCTTGACAGGCTGTGCGAATGTGACCGATTAGTCCAAATGCCGAACGAGGCTGTGACGAGTCGCAGCGAGTCCACATCGTAGCTCGCCTCAAAGTTGCCCGAGTGCGAGTGGTTATACGAACGGCTATCGCCCGTCTGATAGCGGTTGGAAGCAGAAGGCGTTGCTGGGTCGCCCGTGAACAGACGGCTATAGCTGTTGTGCATATTGCGTCCGTCGTAGTAGTTGTACGAGTAAGTTCCGCTGACGGTGAGCTTACCCTGCTTCACCGTAGCATACATGCCCGCATCAACATCGGTATTCGACACTCCGGCGTTCGTCGTAACGGTGTAGCCCTCAATGCCCTTGCCCACGGTCACGATGTTTAGGATGCCGCCCACGCCCTCAGCGTCGTACTTCGGACCGGGGTTGGTTATCACCTCTACCTTCTTTATCGACGACGCAGGCATACTCTTCAGCACCTCCTTCGGGTTGTTCGACATCATACTGTTAGGTCGTCCGTTGACGTACACCTTGAAGCCCGAGCTGCCATTCACCTTGATATTGCCGTCGCCGTCTACCGTCACCATCGGCACCTTGCGCAGCATCTCCAGTATGTTGTTGGTCTTAGAGTCGGGGTCTTCCTCTATGTCGTACGTAATCTTGTCGATGTCGGCTTTCACGAGCGGCTTCTGCGCCACAATCTCAACGGCACCCAGCACGTGCGAAGCCTCTTTTATATATAATGTATCAAGCGACACCGTGGGTTCGCTGTCAGACACAATAAAGTTGCGCACGATGGGCTGCTTGCCCATTGCGTTGACAAAGAGGCGATAGCTGCCCGCCTTCTTCAGAGTCATGCTGAACGTGCCGTCGGCTTCTGACACGGCGAGTGCGGCGGTGGATGTAGAGTCGGTTTGCGATGTAATTTTCATGGTGGCGTACTGCTCGCCTTCCTTCGTAGCGGCATCAGCCACTACACCCTTCACCACGAAACGCTTTGCGGTCTGGGCTGTTGTCTCGGTCGCTGCAAACAATAGTGGAGTTACGACAGTGGCAGTCAGAAGAAACTGACCTTTGAAACAAGTCATATATTACAAAATTATTGGTTCATACTTACATTAAAACGCAGAGGACTTACGCCACTCTGCGCCATTAAGAATTCAAAGTTAATTATTATGTCCTTAATTCCGCAACACTTTGATTTAACTTTATTTATAAGTTCCTGAGCAACAA
>OFMV01000253.1_pt1 | contig 49751 bp, 49 predicted proteins | sample 1541881 | NCBI WGS metagenome assembly OFMV01 (sample SAMN04209220, study PRJEB22552) | human gut metagenome | biome: gut; material: feces | host: Homo sapiens | place: USA: Oklahoma
GAAACAATTTTTTCACGAACAAGAGGACGTATTTCAGATATAAAAGAACTCTCTCTTGACGAAAATGATCTTAATGAAACATTGACTGAACGTTTACGCATGGTTGCAGGTGATGAACGAGTTATTAGAAAATTCGCTTCATTTAATATGGATGACGAAATCCAACAGATTGAATTTGAGATGCAATATCCTGTTAGCGATTTTGCAGATAAAGAATATGTTATAGGATTGTTCACTCTTGGAATGACAATTGAATGGTTAAAACCACAGGTTGACTCTGCAAAATTTACTGCTAGAGCTTTAGGAACAAAAGAAGAAAAAAACATACAGAATCAATATAAAGATATGCAAAGTAGATTGGATACATTACAACATGAATTCAGTAGAAAACTTGCAAGTCATGGATATATTAATAACTCATATGTGCGAGGTGAATAACTATGGAATATATATATGGTTCGTTCACTAAAAGGCAAATTAAAGAAGCTGCACATGCAATGCACAACGATGTCCATAAGTTATTACTTTACAAGGATAATCGAATAGAAGAAAAAATATTTGAGAATGATGAAGCTTTTCTTATATTTTTCCAGAATGTCATGTTTAAATTTAGTGGAACAAAGACTCTATTTAATAACAATGGAATTATGGTCACATTAATGGCTACTTTGCAAGCTGCTTATGACGAAGTTACATCCGATGAGTTTGATTACATGACATTTCGTAGGGCTATTTTAGATAGTCACAATTACATTAAGCAGATGTTTGAAGGAGGTGTTGGTGATGCCAAGCTTACAGACAGCACGGCGAATCGCTAACGCCAAAACAAATAATGCGAAAACTTTAGGTCAAATTTATAAAGAAGAATCTGACTTTTTGATGGAAGAAACTTGGGATAACAGTATTGCTTCCAAGACTTGTTATATCTACGATCATTTTCATGACGACTTCTTTACAGATGAACATGGAATTACACGTTCTCTTGCTGAAGGTATGACTTATGAAAATACCAATAAGACAAAGATTGACGCAAAGTTTATTGTCAAATCTTATCAGTCAATGGACAAAGATCAAGTAGAATACTATCTTATGTTTCGTCCAAGTCAGCCTGTAAGATTCAATGAAGGTGATGATCTTTATTATTATGAGACTGATTTTAGGAAACGCTATGGAGCGACATTTCCGATAGGACTTTTCGTGGACGTTCCAGATGATAGAGGAATTTATCATAAGTGGATTGTCTGTCGTGATGAACCTGCAAATCAGTTTCCAAAGTATCTGATTTTACCAGTAAATTACGAACTTACATGGATTGAAAAATCTAATGATAAGCGCATTAAGAGACGTATGTGGTGTTGTTTAAGACAACAGAATTCCTACACTATAGGAACTTATACCGACCGATATTTTACACATACTGATAATCAGGATAAGATATGGTTGCCAATGAACTCTATTACAGAGAAGTTTTGGTACACTTCTGAAGATTCTAAAAATATGCGTGTTGTAGTAAGTGCTTTAACAGAACATCCTACTGTATGGACAGTGACCAAGGTTGAAAATTCAATGCCATTTGGTATTCAAAAGCTTACTATATATACAGCATTTTGGAATGAGCATACTGATTATGTCAATCTTGAAACAGGTGAAATGTATGCGAACTATTTCGATTCAGAAATCGCCCCAACAGATCCATCTACTCCAACCACTCCACCATCTTCTATCACAGCAAGAATTTCAGCATCCACTTCAACTATTAAAGTTGGTGGCAGCTATAAAAATCTCACAGTAAATCTATTTAATGATTCCAATGAAGATATTACAACTGAATATGCTGATGCGACCTTTACATGGACTTGCTCTATTGACGATGAAGATTGGACAGACAAAGTTACATGGCGAGCTGATACAGAGTACAACCAAAAGAAAGTAAAGTTTCCTAACGACAGTTCCGTTATCGGCAAAATATTGTCTGTTAAGTGTGATGTTATTAAGGATAACTTGACAATTGAATCTGAAATTTTGTCGTTAGAATTAACTGAATAGGAGGCGTTTTATGGCAGAAAAATTAGTTACAAAGAATGATTTGTTAAATAAGCTTCGTACATATAAAATAACTCCTGACGATGAAAATATTCAGTATAAGAAAAAGATTGAGAAAGCACTTATGCTTAATCCATGTCTTTTATATGCACTTAATGAAAAATCATTAGAATCTGAACTCTTTGACGATGATGGTAATATCAACTGGGAATGGAACGAAGATACAAAAGAGTATGAACCTCTTGGAGAATGGGATAGATATTTCGGTGGAACATCCAATATCCGTCCTTATTTGTTTATCCCTGACACTCAGACGGAGGTAAAACATTATATCTGTTACCAAGTATCTTTTGATGAAATGCCTCGCTATCAGGATACATTAAAGTATACGAATGTTACATTTACTATTTTTGTTCATGGTAATGACAGAAATGATAAATTAACTGGTGTTCCAAGACACGATCTTATTGCTTCTATTATAAGAGAGCGATTTAATTGGTCAAATATATTTGGAATGCAAACACATCTTGTATCATCAAAGGAATCTACAACGGATAATAATTATCTCGTTCGTACTCTCGTATTCCAAGTTGTTGACACTAATGGAATTCATAAAACAACAGATAAAAAGTCTTCTATTATGAATTACGGTATAAGGCGGTGATTGTTTGGATGTATTAGAAACATTGGATAGTCTTCAATCTGCTGCTGAAGAAGATATAAAAAAGAAACAAGAAAAAAGTCATAATCCAGAATACCATTTTGACAAACTTAAAATGTATTTTGGTGAAGATTATACAATAAATGGTATAACTATTTCAATTCCAACAATAGGAGATATTTTAAATATTGGCGAATCAAAATTTTACCAAGCAATTTCTCCATTTCTGAGTAATTCTACTTCTATTCGAGTTCTTCTTTATGATGTATTTAAAAAGGATTGGAACAAAACAAAAGATATTGAAGTGTTTTATATCTTATATCAATTGCTCGAAGATAAAGAGCCGTTAAAGCTACTATTCAAAGATTTTAGTTTTGATGGATTTGAACTAATTCAAGCAAGAAAAAATGTTGACGATCCAGAATACAATCATCTTGCGCTTTTAAATCAAGATAAAAATATGATTATTTATGATGATGAATATATGGAAATTGCTGAATTTATTCGAGCGATGATGAATGTTCATCCAAAGGTTGAAAAGGCAAAAGGTAAAACAACAAAACAATGGATTTTACAAGAAGATAGAATGAAAGCAGAACAGGATGATAAAAAGAAAGGCGCATCAACTCTTTTACCACTTGTTTCAAGTTGTATAAATCATCCTGGGTTTAAATATAATTTGGAACAATTAAAACAAGTGAATATATGTCAGTTTATGGATTCTGTAAACAGAATTCAAAAATATGAACAGGGAACGGCTGCTCTACATGGGATCTATGGTGGAATGGTGTCGGCTAAAGATGTTCCTGAAGATTTAATCAATTTTATGGGCGAATTATAATCGCTCATTTTTTATTGCATAAAAATAAAAATTTTAAAGGAGGAAAATAATTATGGCATTTAAATTAGGTGACGTAATCGTAGATAGACTTCAGTTTGGTTACGGTGCAAAGTCTAATGGTACACCTCTGTATGCTTTAACACAGCTTACACAGGCAAATATTGATATTACTGCTGACTCAACAGATATCAATGATAAGGATGGAAACCTTGTATATCGTAAGTATACAGGTAAGAAAGGTGAGGTTACTGCAACTAACGCATTCCTTAACCTTGCTGTTGTAGAGACTATTTCTGCTACTGATGCTGAGATTGCAACCGCAGATAAGGGTATTGTTATGCCGATGATTCAGATCGTAAAAGCTGGCGAGACATTGGATGTTACGGGATTTGTTGAAGGTTCTATTCATGTAAATGCTCTTTCTACAAAAGGTTCTATGGGTAAGGACGAATTTAAGAAAGGATCTGCTGCTTCTGCTACTGAATATGCAATTAAGCATACTGATGAGGTAAAAGATCCAGGAGATCAGCATGTAACAACTCCTGCGAGTGATGTATTAACACCGCCTACAGCAGATGGTGAAACTCAGTATATTGTCAAGTATAAGAAGACAATTAAGAGTGGAGCAAAGATTACTAACTCAGGTAAAAAGTTCCCTAAGTCTCATGAGTTGTTCTTCAAGGCACTTGTAGTAGATAAGTGTGAAACTGATGTATTAAAAGCAGCTATCATTCATATCCCTTCATTTATGCCAAGTCCTGAATTCTCACTTGCATTACAGGGTGGTGATTCTCAGACGATGGATTATAAGGGTTCTATGATGTTAAATGCTTGCTCTACAGATGGAGAACTTTTCTCTATTTATTACATTGATGAGGAAGAGGACGACATCGAATTATAAGGACATGTAGGGCAGTTAAATTACTGCCCTATTCTTACAAGGAGGAATAATGTCAAAGAAAGAATTGAGAACTTGTGTGCTTTGCGGTAAAACTTATTCGTTTTGTCCAGTTTGTAATCCAGAAGACCGTTTGAAGCCAACATGGTATTTTTGTTGGTGTTCAGATAATTGTCATGAAATTGACGAAGTAACTTCTGCTTTTGAAGATGGACGCATGACATATATCGAAGCAAAAGCAAAATTAGAAAAATTAGATTTAAGCAGAAAAGAATACTTTGGCGAAAGTTATAAGAATTCTATTGCCACTATCATGAAGGCAAAAGCACAAGTTATTAAGAAAGAAAATAAAAAAACAGAGGCTAAATCTGTCAAAAAAGATATTGTTACAAAAGTCGAAAAAGAGGCTGAAAGTAATGTTGAATAGTGATTTTAAATAAGGGATTATAACATACCACTATTCAATGTTATAATCCCTATTTTTTACGCTATTTAACTGAGGAATAAAAAGGAATGATAATTGAAAGTAATTTAAAACCAAGAAATTACACCGAAAAAGAAGTTGTCCGTATATATAATAGAGACCAACAAACTTTTTACATCGACTCTAATGTTTATCCAGTGGATGTATATACGAGTTATAGTCCCAAATGTGAAAAGAAAATTATAATAATGACTTTTATTAGAAACGATACAAAAGACGTTTATAAGAAATGGTGTAATCATGAATTAATATAGGAAGGAGTAAACTATTATGGCAGTAACTGAAAAAGATATTGCATTGTGTGGTCATGGATCAGGAACACCTTCTACTAAAAATATGTATACATACCTTGAAAGCAGATACAAAAGCATTGCTTCAAACGGAAAACATAAGGGAGTTATTGCAGTAAGACGATTAAAAAAAATTACTAATTCTGGACGAAAAAAGTTTCATGACACATATAAAACTATTCTAGGTCGGAACTCATATAATCAGTCGTTACGATCATATGCATATACTCCATATAAGGGGAAGTATTATTCAGACTGCTCTTCTAGTGGATGTGCTACGTTTAAGAAAATTGGATATAATGTACCGTTACTAAACACGGCAGGAATTTATACAAGTTCATTGTTTGAAACTGTTCCAGTAAAGATTAAAAATGGTCATATTACAAATCCTGAAATTTTAAAGGTCGGAGATGCAATATTGTTTGTTGGATCTGATCCGTCTCGTCCAAAACAAATCGGGCATGTTGAGTATATCTATTCTATCAACAAAGAAACAACCACAACAAAACCATCTTCTATTTCTACAAGCAATTCAGCTTATTATCCAAAATGTAATAAATCATATACAACTCTTACAAAAGCCTTAGAGTCTGTACATATTGATTCTTCTAAAGAAACAAGAACAAAGATTGCAAAGGTAAACGAAATTAAAGATTACAAATTTACGGCAGAACAGAATAATCAGATGCTAATTCTTCTGAAAGCTGGCAAGTTAAAAAAGTTTAAATAAAAGGAGGAAAAATTATGGATGTAACATTTTTAACAAATTTTGCAGTGCCAATTATTGTTGGTATTTGCTTATGTATTGGATATGTATTAAAGAACATTGTAACAACTGACGCTGTAAATAAATATATTCCACTTATTATGGCTGTTTTAGGCGTTATATTAAATTCATGGATTAACATGTCTTTTACACCGGAAATTTTATTAGGCGGTTTGTTTAGTGGTTTGGCTAGTACGGGATTATATGAAGCATTTAAACAGCTTATTAAGAATTAGAAGGGGTGATTATATGAATGGAAGCGATAGAAGAATTAAGTAAAATTGATTTTAATTATTTTGTCCTAACTTGTTTTATAATTATGTCTGGATTTATTTCTATATTTGCAATTATTGGAAAATTTTCTGAGATGATCGGAAGACCTGTAAAATGGCTTAGGCAAAAAAAAGAAGACCATGATCTTTTAGTTAAAACGGCAGAAAATCTTAGCATATTACAAAGTAAAGAGCTTGAAGATGTAAAACAGTCAATTCGACATGATGAAATGATTAAAAGGGATATTACAAAGTTATCAGAAACGGTCGAAGGAATTGCTGCGACTCTCAATGATATGAAAGAAAAAGATAATATCACCGAAGTGAAAAAATTAAAAGAGAAACTTGTTGGATATTATAATAAGTATAAAAATTCTGATGGATGGACAAAGGTTGAAAAGGATGTCTTTTGGGATTTGTTTGAAGAATATGAAAATCGCGGAGGTGATGGCTATATTCACTCAATTGTAGAACCAGTTATGAGAGAATTAAAAGAAATTGATTAACCCATATTTCTCTATTATACCAAATATTCCATTAACCATGCTTATATATTTTTCCAGTATTATACAGTTATAAAAGAATAACTTATACACATACTTATTGCATGGATAATAAAATCGGAGAATATCGGTATAAAAATGACCTAACCCTCAAAGAACTATCTATACGAAGTGGAATATCTACTACAGCTCTTTCTAATTTAGAAAATGGATTGACAAAGGATATATTGCTTAGTCATGCCATTACATTATCAAGAGTATTACATGTAGATTTGTATGAACTATTCTGTATAAGGAAATGAGGAGGCGAGGTTTATGACGTATTTCAATTTAATTTGTGAGGAACATGAAATTACAGGAGGCAAGGTTATTCATATTGATAAAAATGTAGGAAATATGAATGACGTACATAAAATTGTAATCGAAAATGTGGATAAGTATCCCAACGCCAAATGGGAACTTTATCCAATGATTATTGACAACTAACCAAATACATATAACAATTAAATATAAGAAATATGAAAGAGCGGTTTCTTCGGAAGCTGCTCTTTTGTTATGTAAAGGAGAAAATAATATACAAGAATTAAAATTAACATCTCCTATCGCACCTTCGGTTAACCACTATTTAGGTTGGAGAGCTATTTTAAAAAATGGGAAACCAATGGCGGTAGGATATAAAAAACCAGAAGCAATTAAATATCAGAAAGAGTTTGCAAAATATGTAAAGACAGAAGCAAAAAAACAAAACTGGATTAAATCGGATGACAAATCACAGCACTATTATATGGATTGCATCTTCTATTTTGACAGAGTAGACAAAGATGCCAATAACAGTTTTAAGTGTCTTGCCGATGCGATTACAGACAGCGAATCAGTGTGGATTGATGATACTCAGTTATGTGAACGTGTACAAGGGATTTATTATGATTCAGAAAATCCACGAATAGAAATTACAATACGACCTGTTGACTACATTGGAGTTTTTGACAATGCTTCACAGTTTGATGAATTTAAATCTCACTGCATCGGATGTAAAAGATACAAACGAAACTGTAGTCTTCTAAAGAAAGCTATAGAAGGTCGAATTCAAAAAGAAATACATAATGGAGAATGTGAAAAATTCTCGCCAATAAATGATTAAAGGAGAAAAAGGAATATGAAACTTTTAGAGTTTGTAGAAAAGTATAACAACACAGCAAATAACACATTAAAGGAACAGTTATTAAGCAAAATCAAAATCACCCCATACATTTCAATTATTAAAAAAGATGCCTATGCTCAGTTAATCGTAGATAAAACAACATTTGAGCAGGAAGCTTATGATGATAATGGAAAAACAAAGTATCGAAAAACAGATAAGATTAGAATTAATTCTGTTGCTCAGTATGTACAGTTTTGTCGTGCTGTGATTGAATTATATACAGATCTTGAGATTGAAGATGGAAGTTTTATTAAGGAATATGATGCGTTGAAGTCATCTGGCTTACTTGATATTTTAATGGTTGGCTCTGAACAAAGAGATCCACTTATTCCAATGAGTGAGTTAAATGAATTTAAGACAATTCTATCCATGAAGCAGTCGGATGTACAATTCAACGAGACAACCGCTCAGGCGTTTATTAGCAAGCAGATTGGAAGAATTTCTGATTTGGCAAATGCTACTCTCACACCACTTATGGACGTTGTAAGCAAGAAACTTGATAGTTTATCCAATGATGATTTGAGAAAGATTCTTGATGATTATAAACTTAACAGTACCGCAAATTTTACAGAGGTATAGAATATGAATAAACATCTTGGTAAAATTATGGTTGACGATGATGCTATACCTGATAATAGTCTGTATGGATGTGAAACACTAATAGATAGAGTTAAAAATATCATTATATATTTTAACGAAGTGAATACGCCTGTTAAATTAGGGCAGATTTCAAATTTGGAATTGTTACCTAATAACACAATCTATATAAAAGGATGTTTATTTCCACCACAACTTTATAATGCATATAGTGAAAATTATACTATTAAGAAATTTATAGAAAATGGAACTTGTTATAATCCAACTGATAAAATTAACGAGTTTAGTTATTTATCTGACTATTATAATTATCGTTTTAAAGAGTTTTCATTTTCTCGTGAAGAACATGAATATTCTTTTATTTTAGAACCAATCGAGTAATGAAATTCAAATTTCATGTTATAAAATCGAAAAAGCCGTGACTGGCTGCCACGGACTTTTTCACTTTCCTTTCAATCCTGCACTTCTATTGTTTCTTATAGAAGAGACTTTTAAACTTGATGCCGTCATGGATGTTAATTTGGAGATCAAGTTGCTTAATGTTGTCGCACTTGGCAAGTACGATCAATAAACACAAGATTCCGCATAACAGAATCAGGACACCAATAATGAACTCGTAAATATTCATTATTTGCTCCTCCTTCGTACAGGGCGCATAGTGCCATTACAACCAGTAATGGGAACACTAAATATGATTACTATAATCAATTGCAATGCGTATACCTACAATTGGAATCATATCCTTTTATATTATAACACGAGTGCAGGATATTTTAAATAGTTACAAACAGGCTCTATATGTGTGAAAATTGCAAAGTTTAATTCCACCATCCATTTATACAGTGGAATTCTCTTCTGCACAAGTGGAGTTTAATCTTTCATATCATAAATGGTATGCTCATGTTGGCCTTCTGACAGCAGTAGAAGGAGAACTAGCATGAGCAAATATATTCCCGGTAATCAAAAACATCTTACTCTCGAAGATCGCAAATACATTGAAAAATCCCTAAACGCTGGCTGTTCTTTTAAGGACATTGCAAGATATCTTTGTAAAGATCCAACAACAATCTCAAAAGAAATCAGGCTGCACAGGCTCAGCGACTGGTATCACAAAGGCTGTTTTAACAATGCACATAACTTTTGCGTCCACAGATATCATTGCAAAAAAGTCAATGCCTGTGGCAAGATCATTCTCTGCGGTGTCAAATGTACCACCTGTCCAACCTGCAACCAGACATGTCCGGACTTTGTCAAAGAACGATGTAACCGACTCGATAAAGCACCTTATGTGTGTAATGGTTGTCCAAAAGCAATCAATCACTGCACGATTGCCCACAAATACCGCTATGATGCTATTTTTGCTGACCGCAAATACAAAGAATGTCTCTCACAGTCCAGGGCCGGTATAAACATGACCAGACACGAACTGCATCAGAAAGATATGGTCATCACGCCCCTGATTTTTCAGGGACAGTCTCCATATCAGATTATAACGAATCATCCAGAACTCGATATGTCCGTGAGAACTCTGTATTCTTACCTTGATAAAGGAATCCTGTCCGCAAGAAACATCGATCTGAAACGTCAGGTAAAATTCAACCCCCGCAAAGTACACAAGACCCAGATCAAAGACAGATCCGTTTTTATCAGACGTATGTTTTCTGATTTTCAAGCCCTTGAACTTGACCATTTTGCTGAAATGGATACCGTTCACTCATCACAGGACTCAAAGCGTGTCATCCTGACATTCTTCTTAACCCGTGAAAAACTGTTTCTTGCATTCATTATGAACAGATGCACCAAAGGTGCCGTAAAACTTGTTTTTAACAAGTTGGAACACCAGCTTGGCACATATGATTTTTTAACCTTATTCAACACGATTCTTACGGATCGCGGATCCGAATTCGGAGATCCGGAGTCTCTCGAAAACGGCATTAATGGCATTATGCGGTCAAGCATCTATTACTGTGATCCGATGAGAAGCGGTCAAAAAGGCGGCATCGAACAGGCACATACCATGCTTCGAATGATTCTTCCTAAAAAGACCAGCTTTGAATATCTCACCCAGTGGGATTTAAGAACTATCGTAGACCACATAAATTCAACCCCAAGAGAAAGCCTTGGTGGTCGAACACCGTATGATGTAGCACTTGAAAACTATGGTATAGACATCTTAAAAGCACTTCAGCTTAGGCCGATTCCACCCGATGAGGTCAATCTGACGCCTAAGCTGATACGCTTTAACCACTAACTTAGCATAAAAATCTGCTGTCAGGCTGGAACTTAACAATTCACATTTTTTGAATGCGGCCTGTGGAATTTAGTTTCGCACAGAAACTATCCAGAGGCTTGTTTGCCATGCCTGAAAGTAAGATGTTTTATGGAAAGTTAATCTAATTATAGCAGTTTTATAAGGATTTAGCCTCCCCTAATTCTAAAAAATCAAAGTATTTTAAAGCGTGGTGGAATTTACCCCTGCACTGGAATTTACTTTTTCAAGTCAGCGGCTCTATATGTGTCAAAGCGTATAGGGCTATTCTTATGTGGAGTGGTTATACTGCTCTCCTATTTTAATGAATAAATAGTGAAATTATAGTGAAAATTTTGGAGGTGGTTAGATTGGCAAAAAATATATATGCAGATTTTAAAAAGAAGTTAGACAGAATTGAAAATCATATTGCAGAAGAAGTCGCACCACAAGCAAATGAATTTCTAAAAGAATCTGTTAGATATTCATTGATAGATTGGTACAACGACTATACTCCACAGTCTTATGAAAGAACATATAACTTCATGAAAATTCTTGATTCTACAAGAACACGAGGAAAAGGAAATGTTCTTCGTTTTTCGGTTGATTCAGGCGCAATGGATTCATATGTCGGTTGGTTTGGTCAAAGTTTACAGCCAAGTACAGCTTTCGACTATATGTTTATGGATGGAGAACATGGTCATGGAAAATGGATGATGCATCAATCATTACCTCCGTATATGTATGTTGAACGAGACATTGAAAGTGGATTTGGTGGTCGCTTAGACAAAATTATAAATAACAGAATAGAACAAATTTTGAGAAAGTGAGGTAGAAAATGCCAGGTACATATCAGTATGATGTAGAAATCAAATCGAATGTAGCAAAACTACTTTCAGATATGAAACAAGTCCAAGACAGATTAGACACTGTTGAGGGCAAAGAATATAAAATCAAATTGAATGTCGATGAAAAGAAATTATCAAGTGTAATTTCTAATCTCGAAAAGATGCTTGACTCTCTTGGTAAAGGAACAGGTGATTTTAAACAGTTTGAGAATTTATCAAAGGAACTGTCAAGTATTGTATCAGAAGTACAGAGTTTAAGTAAAGCTTTTGGTAAAGTAGATGATTCTAGTGCTAAAACACTGCTCTCTTCTATCCAGAACATTGATAAGTCACTTTCTGAACTGAGTCAGAATATTCTCAATGTTAATAAAAACATGAGCAACATGGGTGGCAATACGAGTGATGCTGTCAAACAAGTGGAGAATATTAGTAATGCATATCAAAACGCTGCTAAAGAAGCTGAGAAATTGGCTGATGCACAGAGTAAGATTGGACAGAAAACGAATATTTCATCTGCATCTACAGAGTCTGTTACCAATTCCATCAAAGAAGAGAATAATGTATTAGAACAGAATACTCAGAAAGTTAAGGAAAACACACAGGCTAAAGAACAGAATGCCAATGCAAACCTCAATAAGTATGATAAACGGTTAGATTCTTACAATGGTAAGGTTGATAAATATCAAGCCACTATTGATAGATTTAATGATGGTGGCTGGACAAGTGATACATATTTAAAAAATGTACAGGCTGTCAAGAATGCCGTTAATGAGTATGAAACTCTGCTTAATGAATTAAAGGGCAAAGATGCTAGTTTGGTGACAAGTGATGATATCAACCGATTAGATAACTATGAAAAGAAAATCAAAGATACTATCGCTACTGTCACTAATATGTCAGCTTCTGAAAAGGGATACAACTTTGTTTCAGGTCAGAAAGAATTAGATAAGATTCACAAGCTTCTTAATGAAAATAGCAAGATGTCTGCTGAAGCAAAAGCTAAAATTAAATCTTACTATGCGGAAATTGAAAGCGGTAATCCTAGTATGAGTCTTGACAAGATTCATGGTGAAATCTTAAAGATTTATAATGCTGAAGTTGAAGCTGGTCGTGCTGGCAGAACATTGTTTGACACTTTAAAGAATAGTGGATTCCATCAGATTGCTGCACAGATGGCAGGGATGGTTGGTGTTTATGATGTCATTAATCTTGGTAAAGAAGGTTTAAGTGTCGTAAGAGAACTTAATACCGCTCTCACAGAAATGCGAAAAGTATCTGATGAATCTTTGCAAAGTTTAAAAAATTATCAGAATACAACATTTGATACGGCAGATGCGGTTGGTACAACTGCAAAACAGATACAGACAAGCACTGCCGACTATATGCGATTGGGTGAGTCGCTTGATGAAGCTTCCGAAAGTGCGAAAACAGCAAATGTACTCCTGAATGTATCTGAATTTAATAATATTGAAGATGCAACTAAGTCACTTGTTGCTATGGGACAAGCGTATAAAGACTTAGATAAAATGACCATTGTTGATAAGCTTAATGAAGTAGGTAATAATTATGCAATATCAACAGATGAATTAGCCACCGCCCTTCAAAAATCATCAGCTACTCTCTCACTCATGGGAAATACGATTGATGAGGCTGCAAGTTTAGTCACTACAGCGAATGCAACGATTCAGGACGCAGATAGTGTTTCAGCAGGTTTACGCACGATTTCTCTTAGATTGGTTGGTACAGAAGAAGCCGAAGAAGAGCTTTCTGCAATGGATGAGGAAGTAGATGCTTTCGTAAAAGCAACAAATTCAAAAAAACAACAGATAATCAAAGATTATACTGCCGTAGCTTCTAACAATTATCAAGGTTTTGATATTCTTGATAGTAATGGAAATTATAAAAATACATATCAAATCCTCCTCGGTATAGCCAAGGTCTATAAAGAGATTCAGGAACAAGATAAAAAACTGGGAACAAATCATGCCACAGCTTTAATTGAAGAATTAGCGGGCAAAAACCGTTCGAATATTGCTTCAGCGATACTGCAAGATCCGACACAGCTTGAAGCTGTTAAGAAATCTTCAGAAGAAGCATTGGGATCAGCAAAAAACGAATTAAACTCTTATCTTGATAGTATTGATGGTAAAATGGCACAGTTGGAGAATCGTGCGCAGGAGTTCTGGTTTAAGGTGATAGACTCCGAAACTATTAAGAATGGTATTGATTTATTATCCACTCTGATTAAAGGTACTACTGATTTTGTAGATACAGTTGGATTGTTACCAACTATTCTTACAGGAATTGGAGCAGCATTATCTTTTAAAAATGTCGGCATTGATACGTTAGTGGCGTATTAATCAAATCATTGTTATTGTTTTGAACGTACCGACATCATAGGGTTTCTAACGGATACGTTAGTTTGGACTATGATAAGTATGCTATACATACGATAAACGAAGACGCAATATGCGAGGAAGGCTGTAAAACTCATGGTACTACTCTATTATAAGGAAACTAAATAGACATAGTAAAAATTCATGAATTCAGTTGGTTCGCAGGGATAGACCTTTAAAATGGTAAGCCCTCAGAGAGTGACAACCGTTGGTGGTAGTTATATGAAACGATGCTACTATAATATGCATTCCGTACTCATGGCACGACATGTTAAATGATGTGAACTTATCTCATATCTCGTGTAAATCAGTTTGACCTCTCAGTTCCTAGAGGTAGATAAGATGGAACAAAACCAAAAATTCTTGATTTCAATCGAGTAAAATAGAGAATAATAAAATAGCACCACAAGTTGCTGTTCTTGTAGTGCTAATGTCTTTGAGATTATTGAAAATCAAAGACTCCCTATATTGTAACATTGGGGGTAGTGCATAAAAATAAAATTGGTCGTATGTACATGTTTATTGTATCAAATTGCCATAATTTTACAATCCAGAACGTAAGTTTGTCGAATAATGCAGAAAGAAAAATATTCAAATTTTGAATAATTCTATTTACAAAATTTTACAATTATGCTATTGTGAAAATATAAAAATTTTTGCATTTTTTGAAGGAGGCAAACTGGATGGAAGATATTAAAACAAGTCCGAAAAGTTTAAGATCGTTGGTTGGTGAAATCAATAAGGGAAAATATAATTTTGACTTACCAATTCAACGTAGAGCTGGTATTTGGAAACCAAAAGAGAAGTCATTGTTTATTGATACTTTGTTAAGAAACTACCCTATCTACCCTGCACTTGTAAATAAACACAGTGACACAAAAGAGATTGATGTAGTTGATTTTAAGCAACGTTTTACTACAATCGCAGCCTTTGCTAATGACGAATTTAAATTATCAAAGAATTTAAAACCATTAACAATTGATGGGACTGAATACGAAATCGCAGGAAAGAAATTTTCTAAGCTTGACGAAGCTGTTCAGTCAAGATTTAATGACAGAGATATTTCTATTATAACAATGACAGATGCAACCGAAGAAGAAATTGTTGATATTTTTGAAAGAATAAATATGGGACACCAACTTTCAAACGGACAGAAAAGAAGTACTATTGAAAGCAATGAAGTTAGAGAAATTATTTACTCTATTGCCGATCATCCATTCTTTGAAAAAGTATTATCTCCTGCCCAGTTTAAAAAGAACCTTGATAGAGATATTGTTATTCAATGTTTAATGCTTACAGAAAAGACAGATAAAAACAATTTTACTTCATTTAGAGATGTAGATATGAATAAATTTATTATGTATTATAATGATAAGATTGCAGATCCAAATGAAAAACAATTTGCAGAAAAGAAAATTGAAAATCTGCGCAAAGCATTAGATAAGTTGGATGAAGAACTTCCAGAAGATGTAAAAATAAAAGCAAGTACAATTCCGATGTGCATTTATGGAATGTACCGTATGGTTAGAGATTCTAAATCTACTTCTAAATATATGGAATGGTTGAACGAATTTTTAGCATCATATGATACGAACTTGGATTATTTGCAATACTGCTCTAATGGTACATCTAATAGCGATATGGTAAATGGACGATTGCAGTTCTTTAAAGATGCTATAAAGGAAATTGGATAAATTATTTTGGAATATTTTTCATATATACAAATTAAGATATATATGATAAAATAGATTAGCGGAGCGTAAACATACGTTCTATATTGCATTATTATTATCTTTGATATATAATAAATGCATAAATAAATTTTGGTAGCTCATATATGAGTGAATATTTATGTTCTGTCAAATGGCAGGAAGGGGGTTTGTTATAAACTCCCTTATTTATTTTTAAAGGAGAAAATGATATGCATAGAGTTATGGTTTTTATTGATTATCAAAATTTTAATATAAATCTTAAAGAACATTATAAAGGCAAAACATTTAAACCAATTAATTATTGGGCTTTAGGTAAGGCGATAAATGAAATAATACCATTTCAATCAGAAGTTTTAAAAACTTATTTATTTGCTTATAAGCCATGCGATGATCTAATGAAGATAGAAAGCTACTCGAAATATTATGAATGGCTTACTAAATTAAAGAAAACACCATATCTTGAAATTATTGAAGGTAGACAAGAATTACGAACTTATGATGATATAAAATTAGATATAAATGATCCTAGAACTTATTATACAGAGGAAAAAGAAACTGATATAAACCTTGCTACTCATATGGTAGCAAAAGGATTTCAAAATGCATATGATATTGCGGTGCTTGTATCGGGAGATACTGATTATATAAAAGTTGTAGAAACATTACACAATATTGGTAAAATTGTTGTAATAGCTCATTTTAAACATCAAAATGTAAGCCGCTATGATGATATTTGCGATTCAAATATTATTCTATATGATAATGTATTAAATCAAGCAGTAAACAAGAAATATAATGAAACAAAAGAGCAGGACTAATCTCCTGCTCTTTTAATATTCTCGTTACTCTTCTCTTCTGCTCAACCAAAAATAAAAGACCCGCCATCCGACAGGTCTTTTAGTATTTTAATTTGTTTGCTTGGTATATTCTTTTATATGTTCTAATCCGAACAAAGACACTTCTATGCGCCAAAAACATTCAAAATTACTATCATTTGGTGCTTGATGAATTATTTTTATAATGTTTGCGTTTTCTAATTCGTTTAATATATCTTTTGCATTTTTAAGTGAAGTGTTAAAATTGTTGATTATTATAGATCTTCCTATTCGTATTCTGGTTGGATCTTTTGAATAAGCATCTAAAATAAAGTTGCATATTTTTAACTTTAAAGATGAATATTCTGCTTCGTCCATTTGCATCAACCTTCTTTCGTAATATATTTGATAACCAAATTTTACCATTAATTACAAAAGAGGAATAGTAGGAACGTATGTTTACCAAGTATACCCACAGTTTCCACACTTGAAAGTCTTGTTAATTTTCTTGCTAAAGATACTGAATAATCCAACAGATGCTACTCTCTCACCATTTGAAATATGGCGAACATTCAAACTGCCACAAGTAGGACATTTAGGCATATTTTGCCCACCGTTACGAAAAGCAGTTTTAACATCCGCACCTTGCCGTATTGCATCTCCGATAGCCATATCTCGATCATATTCGGCAGATTTTTGTGCTTTGATTCTATCTCGATTATTAAAAAGATATTCATCAAATTCTGGTGAAGATTTTATACACTCTTCTATGAATTGATCTTCTAGTTTACTATCAATTAAGAAATCTACATCTTTCATTAAATATTGTGTCGGAACTTGATATGTTACAGAACCACATATATCACATTTTTTTGAATCTTGAATTAGTCTTCCACACTTCTTACAATACATTAACATAATGATATACCTCCAATTTATGAAAATTGTATCATATTTAATTAAATTCAACAAGTCTTCAAACAACTTGTATTAATATAGTATGATATTCAAAACATTTGACAGTGATAAGGATACATTTTCATCTCAGTTTGGTATATTTGGAAAATCGTTTGAAGATATTGGCAATAGATTTAAAAAAGTCTCAGAAGAATTAATCGTAACAAATGATTATACAATTTCCAATATTGCAAATGCGTGGAAAAATTCTTCTATAAAAAAGGATCTAAGCGATAAATTTATTATTACCCAGTCTGATATAAAGGATAAACTAAAAGATCTTTCTGTCTATGAAAAAGATCCTTCTGATATTTTAAATAAGTTATCAAAAGTAAACGAAGCATCAAAAATTGATCCAACTGCTTGGCAAAAATATTTTGATACTTTAGCAGAAGGTGAAAAATGGCAAACAAAATTTGTTCAAGAAAATGACTTAACCAAAGTATCTCTTGATGATGTAAAAAATGCTCAAAATGCAGCAAAACAGTCTGCTATTGCCTATAATAATGGATTAGAGCAAATGACCATTGGTGCTAAGGCTGCGTCCGTAGGATTAAAAGCACTTTCCATAGCAGGTAACATGGTCGCTATGTGGGCAATCACAAAAGGTATCGAACTTGCTGTCACTGCTATTGATAATTATATCCATCGTGTAGAAAAAGCAAATGAAACAATGTCTGAAGCTGTAAGTGAGTATGATTCTGCTAAAACAGCATTAAAAGATACAACTTCTCAATTAGAAGAACAAAATAAACGTATTGACGAACTCAATAAAAAAGATAAACTCACATACGTTGAACAGGAAGAATTAGATAAATTAAAAGAAGCTACTCGACAGTTAGAACTTCAAAAAAATATCGAAGAAAAAGAGAAAGCTAATTCTGCACGAGAGGTAGCAGATAAAACAGTAACTGCATTTAATAAACAATATGGGAAAGGTGACATTGATAAAAATGCAGTTGATACTCAACTTGCTCAATCAAAAGCAACTGGTGTATTTCAAGAAGCTCGAAACAGCGATGATATTGTTGGCAACTTAGCTTCTTTTGAATATTATACAGAGCAGATGGAAAAGACGCAGAAGCGGTACAACAAAGCTTTAAAGTCTGGCTCTAAAGATGATATTAAGTATTATGAAGAGAATTTACAAGATTGTATTGACACTGTAGATGAATATACAACATCATTAAATAATAATATTGAAGATCTCACAAAGAAGAAGAACAATCTTCAAGATGCCTATGATAATGCTGTCAAAAAGAAGTCTAGTGGAGAATCTTTATCTTCCGATGAAAAAGATACAATTTCAAAATATCAAGAAATAGCAGATATTATTAAGTTAATCTACTCTTATACTGATAAAGCAGGATGGAATAATTCTCAGATTTCAGAAATTTTCAATACAAACGGAATTGAGAAATCAAAAGAAGATCTTCAACAATTGGCACAAGAAGGTAAGCTTACAGAGGAAGAATTACAAAAATATCCTAACCTCATGAATGCGATTAATAACGCAGAGTTTTTAGGAGAAAAAAATTCTAATCTTAAAGTTTTCTGCGATGATTTGAATGCTGGTGTGGATGCTATAACTAACACAGCAAATGCTGCCGACTCTGCTACCCCATCACTCACTTCTTTTGACGAAGCATGGATCAATCTCAAAAATACAGATGACTCCGATTTAAAAGGCGCAGCAGACGATCTTCTTGACCTCGCAAATGCAGGACAATTAACAGGAAATGCACTAGAAGGTTTGGCTGGTGGTCAACAGTTGATGGACGAAACAGGTTTATCGGCTGATGAACTTGCTCAGAAAATCAACTCTCTTGTAAACGCATCCACACAGCTCTCTTCTATGTCAGCACAGATTTCTAAGATGTCAGATATGCTTGCAGACAAGAAAAATGGTACAGTCGCATCCGCTTCTGATTTAGCAGGATTTGACGTATCTGTTAGAGGACTCGAATCTTGGGATAAGTTTGAAGAGGTAATGGGAAGTTCTGAATCTAGCATGGATCAGTGCCAGAAAGCAGCTAATGCTCTTGCTACTGAATGGGTAAATGATGGCAATTTTCTCGCTAATCTTACCGATGAAAACAAACAGTATTATATCACTCAGCTTGAAGATATGGGCGTTAAAAATGCCGAGCAAATTGTAACAGAGGCTTTGGTAAAAAAGGAAGAAGAACTTAGATTTGAAAAACTTCTTTCTGCCGATGCATCCACAGATTTGCAAAATGCCACAGTTGCTGATATTCTTAAACTTCAAAATCTTGGTGATATTACAGAACAGGAAAAGGCAAAACTTGCAGCTTTCACATTGGAAAAACAGTATTGTAACAAAAACACTATTGTAACTGATGCAGATTGTCAAAATATTTACACTCTTGCTAAAATGGCTGGTGCAGGTACAGAAGCTTTAAATAAACTTGCGGCATTAAAACAAAGATTATCAGACAATCCAATTATGTCTAATGAAATGCGCAATAATATTAACAATGCAATTCAAGACATTGTAAATGGTGTAACAACTTCTGCTGGTGCAAAATTAGATATACCACAAGTAAAAGTAAATTCTTCTGGTTCATCAAGTTATAAATCTCCGTCATCAAAAAAATCAAAATCCAAATCCAAAACAAAATCCGATGCAGCCGAAGTATTTGACTTTATTGAGATCAAACTTAATAATCTCACGGACAAGGCATCTAAGGCTAAAGACAAGATTGACGATCTTCTTACATTTGGTCAAAAGAAAAATCAGACTAAGAAAGCTATCGAAGCTACAACTAAAGCTATTACTGCACAGGAAAAGGCATATAAGAAATACATGGCATATGCCAATAAAGCCGCAAAAACACAGAATAGCAAAAAGACAACTTCATCATCTTCTTCTACAGGTGGAAATGCTGTATATGATACTGCTACAGATTATCTTGGACTGAAATATGTTTGGGGTGGTGCAAGTCTTACAAAAGGTGCGGATTGTTCTGGATTTACACAGCAGATTTACAAGAAGTTTGGTGTAAGTTTACCACATCATGCGGCTGACCAGGCTAAGATGGGGACAAAAATCACATCGAAGAAAAATTTGCAAGCTGGTGACTTAGTATTCTTTGGAAGCAAAAACAACATCACACATGTAGGTATTTATGGTGGAGACGGTAAGTTTATTGAATCCCCTCATACTGGCGCATCTGTAAGAGTTTCCAAGCTTTCATCTCGTAAGGATTTTGTATCTGGTTCACGTTTTAGCAAAATCAACAATGCAACATCTACATCTTCTAGCAGCGGAAAGAATGTAAAAAAGGTCAAAAAAGGTGTATCATCCAAGACACTGGAACATTACAAGAAACTTATCCGTAATGGTACATTGGACGCTGATGGAATCCAGACTATCAAAAATGAAAACCTGAAAAATGCCATGAAAGATTATCAGACTTGGTATGAAAAGGCAAAATCTTGCAAGGAACAGGTTACCAGTCTTACGGATCAGTTAAAGGATTTATATGAGACTTTAGCGAACAACCCGATTGACAGTGCTTCTGATAAGATTGAAAAACTTGGAACAAAGATGGATATTCTGAATGCCAAGGTAGGTAATCTTACATTTAATCCAACAAAGAAAATCGGTACGTCTGATATTGACAATCTGTATAAACAGATTATTAAAAACTATAATAGCCAGTTATCAGCTTCAAAAACTGCTTATACTGGTGCAACAAAGAGTTATAAATCCAATAAGAGTTCTCTTACAAAGTCTCTTAAAAAAACAAAAGCTAAAAACATTGGTCTTACTCAAAATGAATTTAATTCTATTAAGAGTAATTTAAAATCCAATAAGTCAATTTCGTATAATCTTATTAACAAGATTGAAAATGACACTCTTAGGAAAAAGTGCATAGCACATAATGAATATCTTCTTGCAAAGAATACCGCAACTGATAATTATAATCAGGCTAAAGAGGATCATACCTCTAATGTGCGTCAGACTAGGAAAGATCACTTTGATGAGGTACAGGCAAGATATGACAATAAAGCCGGGCTGATTGAGCAGAGAAAGAACGCTGTTTCCAATTCTCTTAGTATAGCTGAAGCAAAAGGTCAGTTAATAGGTGAAGCTTATTATACACGTCAAGCAGATGCCGTTAAGTCTGATATGCAGCTTAAACAGGAAGAAGCTGAAGAACTTGCAAAGAAATTATCTACGATTAAGTTTGGTAGCGATGAATGGTATGAAGCACAAGAAGCATTAAATGGTGTCTATGAATCTATTCAACAGGATGAGCAAGAACTTGCGGAGTTTCAAAAGTCTATCAATGAGTTGAAGTTTGATCGTTTTGACGAGTTACTTGATAAGCTTGGAGACATCACGGACGAGACAGATTTCTTAATTGACATGCTTGATTCTGACAATCTGTTTGACAGTGATACGGGAATGATTACGCATGATGGTATTACTGCTATGGGATTGACCGCTCAGAATTATGATACATATCTTGCTGAGGCTCAGAAGTACAAAGATGCTATTGCTGATTTGAATGAGATGTATAATGAGGGCAAAATTGGTCTTAACGATTACAACTCTAAGTTGAGGACTTATCAGCAAGGTCAGCGTGATTCTATCAAGTCTGCTAATGAAGCGAAGAAGTCGTTAGCTGCTTATGTAAAGCAAGGATTAGATGCGCAGAATAATGCTTTGGAAGAAGCAATTTCGAAGAAAAAGGAATTGTTAGAAACAGACAAGTCCTTAAAAGAGTGGAATGATAAGTTAGCTGATTCTAATAAAAATATCGCTAAGTTAGAAAAGCAGATTGCGGCTTTGGAAGGCGACGATTCTGAAGAAAATCGGAAGAAATTACAACAACTTAAATCCGATCTTCAAGACGCACAGAAAGATAGATCGGACATGTTGTACGATCATTCTGTTTCCGATCAGGAAGATGCTCTCGATAAGATGCTTGAAAATAGCAAAAAACAAGCTGAAGACTACATGAAAGATACAGATAAAGTTTTCTCTGATGCTCTCACATATGTAAATGCTAACTCTTCACAGGTTGCATCTAATATTGAGAAAATCGCAAAGGATACTGGATATGATATATCATCGTACATTGTGAATGCTTGGGAAAAGGGTGGAAACGCTGTAGGTGATTATGCAAGCACATTATCTTCTAACATTCCAAACATTACAGCACAACTTAGTTTGATTGCATCTTCGTGGCAATCTATTTGTGATGCTGCTGACAGAGCCGCTGAAGCAAGTGCCAAGTATGCAGAGACAAAAGTTACAGACACACAAGGTATTGGATCATCAAACGATTCAGGAACTTCAAGCGGAAACGGTTCTGGTTCTTCAGGAAGTAACAATACCGATAAGCAACAGAAATTGTATGAACTCAAAAAGAAAGCAAGTGATATTACAGAATGGATATCTAAGCATTCAGATTCGGCAACACACAAGAAATCGTATTACGGTGCTCTTAATCAGTATCTTTATGATAAACAGCATAAACAAGTTCTGAGTATAGCTAATGAAGTTGCTCTTGCGAAGAAACTTGGTGTATCTGTAAAAAGTGATTTGTCTGGTAAGAATGATAGAGAGAAAATTGCTTCAGCTCTCAAGAAACTTATAAAAGACGCTTCGTTCTCAACTGGCGGTGTGATTAAGGATCTTGTTAAACTTTCTGGTGAAGATGGTATTAGTTTCTTACAACGTGGCGAAGCTGTACTTTCTAAGGAACAGACGCAAGCATTGTTGAATTTTAAGCCTGTTATTCCACAGATTGATTCTATTATTGGCAATCTGAAGAACATTCCTATTGAGAAAGTTTCATCCCAATCTCCTACTTATCAAATCGACAACAGAACGATTGTTGAAGGTGTCGCTACAGACAAGATTGTTAAGCAGATGGAAGGTGTTGCTCAGAAACAGGCTGAAAATGTTGTGAGAAAGATTAACCAAGCAACTTATGCCAAAGGAGTAAGAAGATAATTTATGGAGAGGTGAAATATCCTCTCCTATTTTAATGGAGGAAAACGTATGTCAGAAGTGACTAATGAAAGAAAAGTAAGTATTCTTGAAAAACTGCTTCTTGAACGTGATGAACAGATTCGGAAGTTACAGGAGAAAAACACTGAATTAGAGAAAGAAATTGAAAGTTTTGGAAGTGATATTAAGGAATTACAAGATATTATTTCTGAGACACAGAAATTGAATAAAGAGTTTTCTGGGACAAACAGAGAAATGAAAAAACTCAAAAAGAAATATGAAAAAGAAATGAAGAAAAGGATGTAAAAAGAAAGGAGGTTGCCATGACAATTCAAACTCGTGGTTTTACTTTTGATAATAAGACCTCTGATGAGTATGGACTGATGGTATGTGAATTTGACGGGAATACTCCATCTGATACGACAGGTGGCAATATTGAATTTACACTAACCTCCTCTCCTATTCAAAATAGATGGTATAAAAATGGAAATTCAAGTTATTCAGAAGCGATTAAGTTTGAATTCCAAGTTATGAAACAGAATTTTGAGCCAATTGATTCATATGAGTATTCTGCAATTGCTCGATGGTTACAGAGGAAAGATAATTATAAGGAATTCACAGTTACACGATTAGATTATGATACAGTTCATTTTAATGCACAATTAAATGTATCCCCTATTTCTATAGCTGGTGATATTATTGGGATTACAATCACAGGGACAACAGATGCCCCATTTGGGTTTGGACAGTTAATTACACTAAAGGCAACAACAGAAAATGGTATTGGTATGTTAAAGTTTGTAGATATGAGTGATGAAATTGGTTATATTTATCCCGATATAGAAATTGATATTTCCAGTGCTTGTAACCTCAAAATTACCAATGAAACATCGGGTGAAATTTTCAAGCTGGATAATTGCATCAATAATGAAGTTATAAAAATTGATGGAACAATCTTAGAAATCACTTCTACAGCTATATCACATAAAATCTACAACGATACCAACTATAAACTTCCACGTATTGTAAACGACATTAACAAGAGAACGAACATATTTAAGGTTGAGGGTAATTGCACTCTTACTATGAAATATAGACCAATAAGGAAGGTGGTGATCTGATGGCGGTTCAATCATTTAATTTACCCGTTGATTTCTTGAACAATCTTGAAAAACCAATTATCTACATTGCTAAAAAGGATAAAACTTTTCTTGGTGCAGTAAGTATTTATGATGATTTATCTCTTACTTTTAATCTAAATGCTTATCAGACTGCTTCTTTTAAAATCTATAGAGATATCAATGGTAAGAAATATGAACATTATGACGATTTTCAAGAAGATCGTTTGATTATGGTACAGGGTATTGGCTGGTATAAAATTCATGCGGAGACTAATATTGAGAATACAGGGATCTCAAAAAGTATTACAGCAAATTCATTAGAGTGTACATTGTGTAACAAGCGACTCATTGATTTTGAATGTAATACGGGCGAGATTTTGTATGACGATTATGTAAAGACCATCTTCTACGATCCTACAAACCCTAAAGGAAGTTTATTGCATCGTGTATTGAATGTTGCTCCAAGTTGGTCGGTTGGTCATGTAGATGCTACTCTTGCTAACAAACAAAGAAGTTTTGACGAGGACGATATAGATATATATTCATTTTTGACTGGTGATGTATCAGAAGCATTTAATTGTTTGTTTGTTTTCGATACATTCAATATGACTATAAATGCTTATGATTTAGACGATTATGGAGAAGATACAAATATCTATATCTCAATGGATAATCTTGCGCAGTCTATGATAGAAAGCATTGATGAAAATAGCATTATTACATGCTATCGTGTAAATGGTGGTGATGGAATTTATATCAATGAAGTCAATCCAAATAGCACAAATAAGATTTATAATTTTGAATATTATTTACCTGAAATGGAAGAATCTATTCAGAACAAAGTAAAGTTATATAATGAAAAATATCAATCTTTAAAACCACAGTACGAAGAAATTATGAAGCATCTTGGTGATCAGATTGGTGTTATTCAGGAACTTGAAACGAGATTACATGATAGTTTGGATTCTAAGGATTGGACGAAATATGGATTGGATTTTCTGGATTCAAAGGTTAAATCGTTCAAGAACATAGATGAAGTTTATTGTGCCCAAGGTATGAATAAGCCAAATTCTTTTAACTATAATCTGTATCAGCAAAATCTTGAGGATTTGAACAATGTTACTGCCGAATACAATAAAAGAAAGTCTGAGGTTGATTCTGCTACAGATGTATATAATTCTATTATCGCAGAAAGAAATGCTGTTCAATCTCAGTTGGATATGGATAAATGGTTTACTAAGGATGAATGGAAAACACTTGATTCTTATGTTGTAGAGGAAACATATAGTAACGACAATTATATTACTACAGATAATACAACTGATACAGAGAGATTCGACATTGAACGTCAGCTATATGATGTTGCATGGAAGGATTTATCCAAGAAATGCCGACCACAATATCAGTACACTTCTACTCTTTCTAATGTTCTCACTATTCCACAATTCAAAGGATTCTTAAAGTATTTCCAACTTGGCAACTTCATAAGAATGGCTACTGATTATGATACTGTAATTAAATTGAGATTGATTAGTTTTACAGTTGATTATAACGACACAAGTAAAATTGACGTAACATTCTCTGATGCTATTCGTGTGCATGGTGTATGTAATGATGTAGCCAGTATCATTTCACAGGCTAACTCTGCTGCTATGAGCTTTCAGTTTAACAAAGACCAATACGATAAGTCTGTAAATCAGAGTAACTTTGTTGAGGAAATGCGGAAATATGGATTAGATGTTGCAAATATTCCTGTAAAAAATCAACATCAATCATGGGACGAAACTGGAATGTGGTTCAGGCAATGGAATGAACAGAAGAATGACTTTGATCCCGAACAGATTAAGATTATTAACAACCAAATTGTATTTTCAGATGATGGTTTCCAGAGTGCAAAAATGGCTATCGGTAAGATTCCCATTGACAAAAATGGAAATACTGTTTATGCCGTAAATGCCGAAGCAATTTTAGGAAAATTATTTTTGGGAGAATATCTTACTTTACAAAACAATTCAGGTACTTATAAATTTGATGATGCTGGTTTTATTGCTAAAAGTGGTAATAACTCTGTACGAATTCAACCGAATCAAAGTGAAGAATTATTTTCTATTTATAAGGGGAATAACAAACAGTTTTACGTTGACTCAGATGGTAATGTGCATTTTATGGGCGATTTGACTGGTTCTAGTGGCATTTTCAGCGGTCAGTTAAAAGGTGGCTCTATCAATCTTGGTAATGGGACATTTACGGTTGATAAAGATGGTAATTTAACCGCAAACAAAGGTACGTTTAGTGGAGATCTTATTGGTGGAAGTATTAATATAAACAATGGTAACTTTTTAGTGGATAAATATGGAAATATGAAAGCAAATGCGGGGTTAATTGGTGATTGGGGAATTACAAATGGATATTTATGGTATGATGGTGACTATGGAACAAGTATAATATCTCCAAGCTTAATACAGTTATTATCTAATGGAAATAATGACGGAACAATAATAAGTAATAATAGTATATTCTCTAATTCTATGAATTGTAATTATATAAATGGTTCTAACGAATTGAATATTCAATCAAATGTTATCAATCTAAAAGGTACAATTTTTGCAAACGGTGAACAACTTATCACTTCTTCTTCGCTTCCAAAAAGTACAAAAGATATCGAAGCATCTTACTCAGTTGCAGTTGGAACATATGGCGGTGGATCTAGGCTCATTGATTTTTCTAATTATAGTTCTGGTATTTTGACAGGAGCAACACCAGATTATGTTCAAACGTATGTAAATGAATATGTAGCAGATAAGTTGTCTGAAGTATATCGTAAAATGGTTACTGCATCTGACTTAAGTGGTTATGCAACAAAATCATGGTGTAATAGCACGTTCAAAAAGAAATAAAGAAAGGGTTAATATGGAACAAAAACAGAATAATACACAAGTACAGGAAGTTGTCTCTTATCCAAAAGATAAGATACAACTTCTTTTTAATATTCTGAATTCTATGAATTTTAAAGGAATTCAACAGGCGCAAGGAATCGCACAAATTAGTGTGATTCTTAATAGTCCTATTATAGAGGATAAAAAAGAAAATGTAACAAAGGAGTCACAAAATAATGAGGTAAAGTAAATGTCATGTGAAGTATTTAACAATTCAGACTTTGGTATGATTGAAGGATCACAACAGACAATTACACTAGATTTATATACAATTCTTGGAGAAGAATTTAAAAATGTAGCAATAGAATCTGTTGAATGGCGAATGAGCCGCTACGGAGAAACCGAATGTTTAGCTTCAAAAACTTCAGCAGATAGTCCAGATGAAGTCAAATATGAGGAAAATGTAATTACTATTACTCTTCTACCGTCAGACACTATGAACTTATTCGGAAAGTTTACACATCAAATTATAATTCGAGATATTCACAGTTCTATCTTTGTTGCTGATCTCGGCAAAATATCAATCAAACCTTTAATTAAATAATTAAAAATAAGGAGGAAAGCTATTATGGCAATGACTACATATTTAAAAAATAAAACACTTGATAATCAGTTTAGAGGAGAAAGCTATACTCCACCAAGCATTATTTATGTTGCATTGAGTAAATCTGCACCCACAGATGCAGGATCGAATTGTACTGAACCAGACGCTTCAAGTTATAAGCGATTGGCAATCTCTTCTAATTCTGTGAATTGGAACGCAGCTAATGGTGGAAGTATTTCAAATTCTAGTACACTTCGTTTTGCTGAGGCAGAAGAATCATGGACTACACAAGCCGCACCAATTACTCACTGGGCTATGTTCGACCAGGAGACAGGCGGTAATATGCTTTTTTATGGACAGCTCACAAAGACGCAGGAAGTACCAAGAGGTGCGATTTTGGAGTTCCCTGAGAATGGATTGACCACCACTATTCTTAATGCTTAGAAGATGTGAGGTGGTAATATGAGAAGTAATTACCATAGCATCAAAGCTATTATAGATAATTCACATAGTTATTCTGAGATGATACATGGAATTACTGCTTATACTCAAGGATTGTTTAGGGCGAATGTCATTAAAATTAAAAATACGGTTGTAACAAGACTGAGACTTGGATTAAAAACAAAACCAAATGTCATTAAAATTACAACCAAAACCGTTGACAGTTCTCTCAAAATTTATCCTAAGATAACAGAAAACAATATCATTGTAAAGAATAATTTTTTAAATAAACTGATGGTAAAATTACACCCATCAGAATCAAATCTAAAAATCGTAAACACTTTCTGGATCTATATTGCCAAAGTTTTCGAGATGATTAATGAAGTAAAAATTAAAAACGATGTAAAACATAATGTTGCTATTCCTGAGAAAATGAAAGATAATTCTATCATTTTCGATGGAGTGGCTAACACTTCTGTTAGCAGTGTACTTCGTATTGCAAATAATGATATTTCAATTGATAATCCACCTGTAAATTCAGCGGCTTGGTATTTCTTAAAGTTAGGAAATTTATCGGGTGCTTTAGGCGAAATCCCAAATGAACCAATAGAAATTTTGGGAAGAAAGAAAGCAATTTAATGAAAGGAGAATTAAATGTCTGAAATATTACAGAATACTGGTGTAACATTGTGGTCTATTAGAGATGACTATGATGAGTTACAGACAAGTGTGTTTGAAGCCTTAACTGGTACTGGTGGAAAAAGTAATATTCGACTGATTGATGAAGCCATTGGAAATATTAATAGCAAGTTAAATGGATATTACTTTGAATACTCAGATGATAGATTGTATATTTGTAAGAAAAGCGAAAATGAGAATATAAAAAGATACCCTGTTACTCTTAATGACAATAATGGACATATTGCATCCAAAGTAGATGGAAGCACAATTACTATTGACGAGAATGGTATTGTCAGAGGATTGCCTGTTGATGATGCTCTCTCTTCTATCTCAACAAATCCGATTCAGAATAAAGTCGTAAAGGCAAAAGTTGATGAAATTGAGAAAAATGTGTCAAAGAATACAGAAGATATTTCAAAAAATGGCACAAATATCTCAAACAATACCCAAAAAATCACTTCACTTGAAACAGCGGTTTCTTTGGAAAAAACACGAGCAGAAAGTGTGGAAAATCAACTAAAAACAGACCTTGAAAATGGGAAAAAGGTTTGGGATGACAAATATACCAAATCTGAGGTTGATAATAAATTTTCCACACTCGAAACCAATATCGACTGGAAAGAGGCTGTTAGCACTTTTGATGACATTGCAACCACATATCCTACCCCGGATGACGGATGGACAGTTAATGTAAAAGATACTGATTATACATATCGTTATAATGGTACTAAATGGGTGGCAATTTCTGCTAATGCCATTCCAAAGGCTACGGATAAGGTTGACGGACTTATGACAAAGGAATATGCAAAGAAGTTAGATGGACTGACAAAATATACACCAGACGGTACTACTATTACTGCTGACGAAGATGGTACGCTTCATGGTGCAGACACAATTCAAGTTGATGGGATCACAATCACAAGAGACGATGCTACAAAAGTAATTGCTCTCGCTAAAACATTACAAGATAAAATAGCCTTGGTTGATAATAAGATTGATAAAGCTAATGTCGCAAATAATCTCACTACAACTGAGGCTGATTTTGTATTAGACGCAAGACAGGGTAAGGCTTTACAGGATCAATTAATTTCTTTAAACGGCAGTCTAAATGGTAAGAAAGTACCGACAATCGGCATCGAAAACATATTTACTGGAAATCCGTTTGCTGTCATAGCCGATGGTGGTGGTCTTGCAACATTTGGCGGTACAAAATGGGAACAAGATAATGGCGGGTATCACGTTGAAGATATAAAATATCCTGCCGGCGGATCAGTATCTCTAACTGTTAGTATGACATTGCCAGCTAATAGCATTGTGTTAATCGATGTAAACACGTTAAATTATGAAAATATTAAACTACAGGGTACGTGTATAAAATACAATTTAACAAGCAGCCCGTCCAATACTAGTTTGTCGATATTTTTTAGCGGAAGAAATGCAAATGTAACACTATCAACAATTAGATATATGCCGTTAGTTATTCATTTAGGTTAAAGAAAGGAAGGTAATAAACAGAGAATAGACGAAAATGGAACGGACAAATGTTGTAATATGATGTAATAATAATTTAGGGACAAGTAGATGAATTTCTACCTGTCCCTATTTTTTACGATTTTGGATACATTTCATTTTTGAAGTTTTCAAGAATCAAATATATCTAAAATAAGGTTTGGTCTTTTGCACCAATTACTAAAATCTTGCACCAATTTGACACCAATCATACCATACAATACAGTATACTATAGGACAAAATAGTTAATAAAATAAAAATGGAAAGTATTGAAAACACTATAATATCAATACTTTCCACGTTTTTTGCTCTGTTTTAATTAGCGGTAAAATTACTTAGCGTAGTCAACAACACGCGATTCCCTGATCACATTTACCTTGATCTGACCCGGATATTCCAACTCAGTCTCAATCTGTTTTGAAATATCTCTGGCTAAAAGAACCATATCCGCATCGCTGATCTGCTCAGGAACAACTAAGATACGAACCTCTCTACCTGCCTGAACTGCAAAAGATTTTTCTACACCCTTATAGCTATTTGTAATATCCTCAAGCTGCTGTAAGCGGTTTGAGTATGTTTCCAAAGTTTCTTTTCTCGCACCCGGACGTGCAGCGCTGATGGTATCGGCTGCCTGCACCAGACATGCAATCAGACTCTCCGGCTCCACATCACCGTGATGTGCTTCCACTGCATTGATGACAAGAGGTGATTCCTTGTACTTTCTACACAGTTCCACACCCAGCTGGATATGGGAACCTTCCATATCATGATCTACAGCCTTACCAATATCATGTAATAATCCCGCACGTTTTGCCATACGGACATCCTCACCGATTTCTGCGGCGAGTAAACCTGTCAATTGTGCGACCTCAATCGAATGTTTCAATGCATTCTGTCCATAACTGGTACGATACTTCATTTTGCCCAAAAGCCGGACAAGCTCCGGATGAATGCCGTGGATGCCGACTTCTAATACAGCAGCCTCGCCTTCTTCACGAATCATTGTCTCTACTTCTTTTTGCGCTTTTTCAACCATTTCCTCGATACGTGCCGGATGAATTCGTCCATCCACGATCAACTTTTCAAGTGCAATTCTCGCAACTTCTCTTCGAATCGGATCAAAGCTGGAAAGGATAACTGCTTCCGGCGTATCATCAATGATCAGATCTACTCCTGTCATCGTTTCAAGTGTACGAATATTTCGTCCTTCTCTACCGATGATACGGCCTTTCATCTCATCATTCGGAAGCTGTACAACAGAGATTGTGGTTTCAGCAACGTGATCCGCAGCACATTTCTGAATTGCAGTAACTACATAGTCCTTTGCCTTCTTGTTGACTTCTTCCTTCGCCTGCGCTTCCATTTCCTTGATCATCTTCGCAGTGTCAATCTTCACATCTTCTTCCACGGTCTTTAAGAGGTATTCTTTTGCCTGTTCAGAGGTTAATCCTGAAATTCTTTCCAGTTCCTGTACGCGCTGTTCGTTGAGCTTTGCTATCTCAACTTTCTGCTTCTTCAAATCTTCTTCTTTGGCACGGAAACTTGCCTCACGCTTTTCAATCGATTCGAGTTTCTTGTCCAGATTTTCTTCCTTCTGCACAATACGACGCTCGTTACGCTGAATTTCATTTCTACGCTCTTTGATCTCCTTGTCAATCTCATTCTTGGAACGAATGGTTTCTTCTTTGATCTCAAGCATAGCTTCGCGCTTCTTGTCTTCGGCATTTTTCACAGCCTCGTCGATGATGCCTCTGGCCTGCTCTTCTGCATTTCCAATCTTGGTATTTGCTACCTTCTTGTGATATTCAGTCGAGATAAACCATACAGCAACCGCAGTAATTATAAGTGTGATAACAACAGCAATAATTACTTGTGGCACAGGAGCACCTCCTTTATTAAGTTTTCATTGTACATATAACAAAAAGAAATATTAGTCTTCCATGTCATACTTCTACAACATTATAATTTTATCCTTTTTGCTTAAATATGTCAAGCAATACGTGCTTTCATTGTTTACTTTTCATAGCATGCAGCACATCATTGCTCCGAAAGCCCCTGCGCATCAGATACTGGTAAACACGTGTAAATTCTTTTGGGTCGGAATTTTGTGCATCGAACTTTTTCTTTTCCAGCAGCCGGATAATCTGCTCCTGTTCGTCCCCCTCATAACATTCCTCAAGGGCACGGTCGACCAATTCTCCGGGAACTCCCTTTCCATACAGTTTTACTTTCAGCTGATAGCGGCTCATACGATCCTGACGATAATTGATATAGGTACATGCATAGCGATAATCATCGACATAATGAAAAGATTTCACATATTCAAGTGCAAGATCAATACACGCCTGCGGATATCCGCCCTGTTTCAGTTTCTCCCGCAGCTGCTGCTCTGTACGGTCCATCTGTTCCAGCAGATGCATGGTTCTTCTTTTTGCACGCTTTCCCACCACTTCATAAATCAGCTGATGTTCCTCTTCATCCGAAAGTGTGCTTCCTTCCCGCATCCGAAACTGTTTTGCCTCTCCCCGGTAAAGAACAAGCTCCGTTCCATTATCCAGATGGAAACGAAGCCTGCCCTTTCCCAGAGTCGTACACTCTGTCACTGTAACCATATCTTATTCATTCTTGATTTCCGCATCTGCAGATACCGGAGTCTCCTCTTCGCTTTCCGGAGCCTCATCCTCCTGTGCAAAATAATGTTCACGCACCATTTCTTCAATCATCTTACAGAATTCCGGATTTTCACGCAGATACGTCTTTGCATTTTCACGTCCCTGTCCGATCTTGTCTCCTTCATAAGCATACCATGCACCGGATTTGCTGATAATTCCGACATTTGCTGCCAGATCCAGAATATCTCCCTCTTTGGAAATACCCTTTCCGAACATGATATCAAACTCTGCTTCACGGAATGGAGGTGCTACTTTGTTTTTTACGACTTTGACACGGGTATGGTTACCAATGACTTCTCCTGCCTGCTTCAGTTGTTCTACACGGCGCACGTCCAGACGAACAGAAGAATAAAACTTAAGTGCACGGCCACCGGTCGTCGTCTCCGGATTTCCAAACATAACACCAACTTTTTCACGGAGCTGGTTGATAAAGATTACAATACAGTTTGACTTGCTGATCACACCGGTCAGCTTACGAAGCGCCTGACTCATCAGACGTGCCTGCAGGCCCACATGGGAATCTCCCATATCTCCGTCAATTTCCGCCTTTGGCACAAGAGCTGCTACCGAATCGACAATTACAATATCGACGGCTCCGGAACGCACCATGGTCTCGGTGATCTCGAGCGCCTGCTCTCCGCAGTCCGGCTGGGAAATATAGAGATTGTCAATATCAACACCGATATTCTTTGCATAGACAGGATCAAGCGCATGCTCTGCGTCAATGAATCCGGCAATTCCACCCTGCTTCTGCACCTCTGCCACACAGTGCAGTGCAACGGTAGTCTTACCACTGGACTCCGGTCCGTAAATCTCAATGATACGTCCTTTCGGAAGTCCTCCGAGTCCCAATGCAATATCCAGACTGAGTGACCCTGTAGGAACCGTTTCCACGTTCATATTTGCGGAATTGTCCCCCAGCTTCATCACAGATCCTTTGCCATACTGTCTCTCGATCTGTGCGATTGCCGCATCCAATGCTTTTAATTTATCGTCCTTTGCCATAATATTCTCCTTCTTATCGAACCTATGTTCGTATCTATGTTCTAATAGTAGTATATTTTGTTTGTATTGTCAATGCAAAATTTTAAATGGGGAAATAAAAAAAGACAGTCGCCCTGCAACTGCCTTTTATTATACGTTGTATCCTACTACGCGTCAAGAAGTGTTTTCAGGTAATCCTCAATCGCATCCTGCGTCTGTAACCCTATCATCTTCTTCTGAAACATTCCATCTTTCATGAATACCAGCGTAGGAATACTCACAATCTGGTAATTTAATGCAAGCTGTGGCTGCTCGTCCACATTTACTTTGCATACTTTCACCTGATCTCCCATTGATTCTGCAACTGCATCCACAACCGGTGACTGCATCTGACAAGGGCCACACCAGGATGCCCAGAAATCAATCACGACCGGCACCTTTGCGCCGACAACTTCTGCTTCAAAGTTTTCTTTTGTAATTGTTACAACTCCCATGATCTTTCCTCCTTTGATTAATTCTTACTGAACTCGGATAATACGAGTCCTTCGTTTCGGTCAAGTGTCATGCCGACACTCCATGCATTGACAAATAAAAGAAGCGGATTTCCCTTCATATCAATCACTTTCTTCATATCTGAAGTACCAGTCAGCGCGTCCACATCCACTTCCTCCTTGTTCTCGATCCAGCGGATATGTTCATATGGAAGATTCTCCAGACGGATCTCCACATTATACTCGTTTTCCAGACGGAACCGGAGTACATCAAACTGCAGCACACCAACTACTCCTACTATGATTTCCTCCATACCGCCTTTGTATTCCTGGAAAATCTGGATGGCACCTTCCTGTGCAATCTGTGTTACTCCTTTTACAAACTGCTTGCGCTTCATGGAGTCGATCAGACGTACACGTGCAAAATGTTCCGGCGCAAATGTCGGGATTCCCTCAAACTGAAACTTGTCCTTTGCCGTCGTGAGGGTGTCCCCGATAGAGAAAATGCCGGGATCAAAGATACCAATAATATCTCCCGCATATGCTTCTTCTACCATTTTACGCTCGTCTGCCATCATCTGCTGCGGTTGGGAAAGCTTGATCTGTTTGTTTCCCTGCACATGGAATACTTCCATGCCCGCCGTAAACTTACCGGAACAGATACGCATAAACGCAATACGGTCCCGGTGATTTTTATTCATATTTGCCTGAATCTTAAAGACAAACGCAGAAAAATCTTCCTGAAACGGATCAATCATTCCGATGTCTGATTTCCGGGCCATTGGCGCATAAGTCATCTTCAGGAAATGCTGCAGAAAAGTTTCCACACCAAAATTGGTCAGGGCAGAACCGAAAAATACCGGGGAAAGTTCTCCCTTTGTCACAAGTTCCATATCAAATTCCGCACTGGCACCGTCAAGAAGTTCGATTTCGTCATCCAAAATTGATTTTTTCTCCTCACCAATCTCGTCGATCAGTGCCGGATCATCGATATCAATAATCTTTTCGGAACCTTCTTTTGTTCCCTTTAATGTATCGGCAAATGTCATAACTTTTCTGGTATGACGGTCATATACACCTTTGAATTCTTTTCCGGAACCGATCGGCCAGTTGACCGGATACGTTGCGATTCCCAGTTCATTTTCAATATCATCAAGAAGCTCAAACGTATCATTTGCATCACGGTCCATCTTATTGATAAATGTAAAAATCGGAATATGGCGCATTACGCATACCTTAAACAGCTTACGTGTCTGCGCCTCTACTCCTTTGCTTGCATCAATCACCATGACTGCGGAATCCGCCGCCATAAGTGTACGGTAAGTATCCTCCGAGAAATCCTGATGTCCCGGGGTATCCAGAATATTGATACAGTATCCGTCATAGTTAAACTGCAACACCGACGAGGTGACCGAAATACCTCTCTGCTTCTCGATCTCCATCCAGTCAGACACCGCATGTCTTGCTGTTGCCTTTCCTTTTACGGAACCGGCAAGATTGATGGCTCCTCCGTAAAGCAGGAACTTCTCCGTCAGAGTCGTCTTACCTGCATCCGGATGGGAAATGATAGCGAATGTACGCCGTTTTTCTATTTCTTTTCTTAAGTCACTCACAGTATATCCTCCAAACCAATTGCACACTGTACCTCATTTTATACTAAAAACTATGTATTTGCAAGTGCTACTGGATGGGAGTGATCACGATCTTATCTGCGGATACTCCGGTCTTACGCTTTACAATATCTTCGACCTGCGCCCGCTTGGCATCGGTTGCCTCCCCCATATTAAGAACCACATCACAGCCGTCATCATTCATACTGACAACCACATCCGTAAACCCTTTTGCCTCCAGCATCATTTCTGCATTGGACTCTTTCTCCGCAATATCCGTCAGTGTAATCATTTCATTGACCGCATCTTTCTTTTTGGACTCATCCAAAGAATCATTGTCAATGATTGCCTGCAGGGTTTCTTTATTTTTGGAACGCACCTGTTCCCGGTTAAGTTTCACTTTTGCTGCATAGTCGGAATCCCCGCTTGTCACAGAGGTAAGTACCGTCTCTCCCGGATTTTCCACATCTTCCGTCGATGCATTCGCCAGATCTTCCTTGCTGCTTGTGATATCCAGATCCTCCCCGGTTTCATAATCTTTATCCGCCTGGTCACTTACGGCACCCTGATTCATATTAGCTACCGTCTCGGCATCTTTGATATCAGCGCCCTTTTTGTCATAAGTAACATAACCTGCCACCGCAATCAGCACCGCCAGCGTTGTAATAACAATCTGATTTTTATGCACTCTTTTTTTCACGTCTATTCCTCCTGTACCGACATTTTAACTACTACTACCTTATGCGCTTCCACCGGAAATAATGACATTACCGCGTTGGAAATTTCTGTAACGGTCTTTGCATTTCCTCCACCCTGTGCCACAACCACAACCCCTTCAATTTTCGGCATCTGCCTGCAGATCACATAGGGCTGTCTGGTATCACCGGTATCGTACACCACCGTTGTCTCTTCCTTTTTGTTTCCATCTTTTGTCACATTTTTATCCAGCTGGTCGGTTCCCTCATCGGAAAATGTCAGCATTACACGGGTTTTTCCCACCCCGTCCATGTGTTCAAGCAGCTCCTTCAGCTGCTGCTGCAGCTGCTCTTTATAGGAATCTTCCGTCTGCAGCTGCTGCTCCTTTTGTTCCTGCGTCTGTGTTTCTTTCTGGCTTTGTTTTGCCCCCGTCGGCATCGCAACGATCATTACCATCACCCCAAGCAGAATCAATACAACGAAATCCGATTTATTCCTCTTTTTGATCCACTTTCCCAAGATACTGTTCAAAAATATTCTCTCCCTTCTCCTGATATTCTATGCTTTCCATCTGCTCGACAATCTCATGCAGCTGCTGCCTTGCCTCTTCTTTTTTCATTCCTCCCACATAGACCAAAAGCGGCTGTGCCAGCACGGTGATCACGAGCACGCTGACAAAAAAATGAAAATATTTCTGATAGGTTTCCTTTGGTGTCAGATATGACAACAGATAAAAAATCAGCATCAGCACGAAATAATTTTTCACAAATGTAAGTACAACTTCCATGTTCTCCTCCCTCCTCAATAGATGAAACTGGTGGAAACACTGATTATGGATGTGGTAATAAAAAATAAAAGCAGCGCATCCAGCTGTATGGTACAAAAAAGCGCGCATCCCCTGGCAGCGGCCTGCACACACTGCGCAATCCGGCTGTCTGCGACCGGTGCCAAAAATGCAGCGGTCAGGCGGTACATCACAGAAAAACAGAAAGATTTCAGCAGCGGTGTCATCCCGATTACAAGAAGAAGGATAAGGGCAGCCGCGCCAATGCTGTTTTTTATGAGGATTCCGCTTCCGAGCAGGATCTCTGCTGCGGAACCGAAGGTATTTCCTACTCCGGGAACCGCGGATATACTGTTAAAAATACTGTTTGTGGAAAGCCTGTCTCTTGCAGGTACAATCAGAGACTGTACAACACCGATTCCCATAACGGCAGTCAGCCCGCCTTTTAAGACCAGTCGTATTCCGTCTTCGAACAGCTGCGCCATCTTTCCAAGTTTTGTTTCCTCAAACAGGTTATCCATCAGAAGAAGCAGCACAAACACATGAACCCCCGGCAGAAAAATAAATTTCATTCCCAGTTCCAGCAGATACATCAGTCCAAATGCCAGCTGATAAAAGGAACCCGCAGATGCCGCATTGCCGGAGCAAAACAGCGTTGCCGCATACAAAGGCACAAATGCGGTCATAAATGCCACCAAACGGTCAATCCCCTGATCTACCACCTCTGAGATCAGGGCAAATGATTGCAGCAATAACAGAACCACCCCAAGATAAACAATAAAAAAGCTCATCTGCGAAACATACCCCTGTCGCGTCATCATCACTTTTCCGTACAGCGCAAATAAAAGTCCTATGGCAAACATCTGCAAAAACATGGGCTTTGCAGCCGTGATTTCATAAAAAAATAAATCTGCAATATATTCACAGATCATTCCCGCATCCAGTCCGCCTGTTCCTTCCGTCACCAGTTTATTCACCATTTTTTCAAAATCCATCTTTTCCGGCAGATCCTGCGTCTGTGCATTGATATCCGTAAAATCAAGTTCTTTTATGATCTCATCCGCCTCGGCCGCCATCACATTTTGCGGCTGTAAAAAAATCATCCATACGAACAAAACAGACCAGAACAAAATTTTAGCAATTTTTTTCATTTCTACCCCCCGGTCATCTGTTCGATCAGCCGCAACAAAACCCACAATTCCGGAATGGACAAAGCAACGATCGATAATTTTGCAAACAGTTCAATCTGTCCTGCGACAGATCCATATCCCGCTTCCCGGCAGACCGATGCGGAAAAATCGGCAACATATGTAATTCCAAGCATCTTTAACAGTGCTTTCAAAAGTGCCGGATCTACCGGAAGCGTGTCCATCAGTTCCCGTAAAAAATCCAGGATAAACGAAATTCTTGACAGTGTGTATCCGAAAATCAAAACCGATGCTGCAATTCCCACAAGCAACGCCAGCTCTCCCTTTTCTTTTTTCAGTAAAAGAGCCAGAAAAACCGCAGCAATTCCGATCATTCCTATCTTTATCATAGACATCACATACGAAACAGGGTTTCCATCGTTGTAAACAGTTCACTGATACAAGGCACGATCCAGAACAACACTATTATCAGACCTGCCAGGCTCAGCAGAAATGCCTGTTCCTCCCTTCCACTATGCTTGAGAATCTGGCTGAGTACTGCCACAACAATTCCAAGCGCTGCAATTTTAAAAATAATTGTTACACTCATACACTCAAGGTTCCCTTCCTACGCCTTTACACCAGAAGAATGATCATAACCACGCCGGTCAGCATTCCAACAGGCAGATACACCCGCTGTTTTTTTAAAAATTCCAATCGTGACTCTGCCAGAAATTTTTCCATCCGTTTTCTGCAGATTTCATTGCATCGCAGATTCTCTGCACTGCTTTCGCCATAAAATGCTCCCGCGGCAGACGTAAGGATTTCCCAGCCCTCCTGCCCGATCTGCAGTTCTCTTTTATGCTTCTGCAGACAATCCTGCCATATTTTCTGTCCGCTTGGATTCTGATGGTTGCGCATACATACACAGACCTCATCCAGAAATGCCTGCATGGATGCATCTGCCGTTTCATAAAAAGACAAAAAATCGTACAACCGCACATGTTCCTGTTCCAGTGCATATCCCCAGCGCACAAACAGGCGTATCCATTCCCCCGCCATCCGCTGTCTGGCTTTTTCCCCCTCTGCCCATTTGTACAAAAATCCGGCACACCCTGCCAGTATCAGGACGGTTCCGAAAATCCTTGCCACAATGGATTTCCTCCTCCCTCATATACGGTGAGAATCCGGCGCCCGTCCGGTTCTCTCTGCAGACCGATGAGCCGCATCTGTGAGCGGATCAGATCCAGTCCTCCCATCTGCAGGCGGTGCAAAACCTCTAAGACACTGCCGGCATGTATGGTTCCAAGGATCGATACCCCGCACCGGGCACAGTCTGCCACCGCAGCAAAGTCCTCCGGAAGTCCCAGTTCGTCCACTGCAATGATCTGCGGGGACATGGAACGAAGCAGCATATGGATTCCATGTTCCTTCGGACAATTGTCCAGCACATCCGTGCGGGGGCCCAGATCGTTTTGCGGAATTCCCCGGTAACACGCGGCAATTTCCGACCGTTCATCGACTACCCCGACCTTTTTCCCGGCACGCAGGTGATTTCCTTTCGAAAGCAGCCGGATACAATCCCTTAAATAGGTTGTTTTTCCGACCCCCGGCGGTGCAAAGAAAAACGTATGATATACATTCTCTCCGCAATACAGCCATGGAATCAGTACCGATGCACACCCCTTTTTTTCGTGAGCCAGACGGATATTTAAACCGCTGATACAGCTTAACAACTTCATACAGCTTGAGGTTCCGTGTTTCTCATAGCTTGCCCGCCCGGAAACCCCGATCCTGTGCCCGCCTTCCAGCGTAAAATACCCCTGTCGCAGTTCTTCTTCCAGTGCATACACGGAATATCCACTCAGATAATTCAGTACCTCCCGCATATGTGCTTCCGTGAGCAGCCCAATCTCTTTTTCTTTCTCATCCGCATATAAAATTTCCAGCGGTTGTCCGACCCGAAGCCGGATTTCTTCTGCCCCGCACAACGTTTCTGCTTCCATCTGCGTTCGAAAATCTACCGGAAGATATTCTGTAATCTCCATTCTGTCACTTCCTCCATGTTTCTTTCCATAAAAAATGAGCCATAAGGACAAATCCCTATGACTCATTTATATGTTTTATATGTGATTTTAGAACATCCGATTTACATACGGTCCGGTGCGGAAAAACCAAGCACATCGATACAGGTCTCAAGAATATTTTTAGTCAGTACCAAAAGACCGATATAAGAAGCCTGTACCTTAAGATCTTCCTCGGAAAGAATCTTTGTCTCATGATAAAATCCGTTGAATGCATTGGCCAGTTCATAAATATATGCACAGATCTTGTGCGGTGCTTTCTCCTCATATGCATTTTCCATCATGGCATTGAAACGTGACAATACAAGCATCAGGTTCTTCTCACTTGCAGAATGTGCCCCAAGAATCGGTGCATCCGGCAGCGAATTTTTTGCAGTGTATTTCTTTAAAATGGATTTGATACGCACAATCGTATATAAAATATACGGTCCTGTATTCCCTTCAAAAGAAGTAAAACGCTCAATATCAAAACAGTAGTCCTTGCTTGCCTGATTGGACAGATCTCCATATTTGACTGCTGCCAGAGCAACCGTTTTTGCAGTCTGCTTTGCCTCTTCCTCGGAAATATCGAGGTTTTCCTTTTCTTTCTGGTTCTCTGTAATCTTTTTGAGCATCTCCTCATTGATCTCATCAAGCAGATATTCCAGACGCATAACGCCGCCATCTCTTGTCTTAAACGGTTTGCCGTCTTTTCCGTTCATGGTACCGAATCCGATATGGGTCAGTTCCACATCCGGTCCGACGAGTCCGGTCTTTCTTGCACAGCGGAATACCTGTACGAAATGCATGCTCTGACGCTGATCCGTCAGGTAAATAATGGCATCCGGGTTGTAATCCTGCATACGCATCACAATCGTAGCAAGATCTGTCGTACTGTATAACGAAGCTCCGTCTGACTTTAAGATGATACATGGCGGAATCTCTTTTGTATCCGTATCCTCTTTGACATCCACAACCAGAGCCCCTTCGCTCATGTAGGCAAAGCCCTTGTCCTTCATCATCTGTACCATATCCGGAATATACGGCTGTGCATCCGACTCTCCCTTCCAGAGCTCAAAGGAGACATTCAGATTATCATAGTTCTTCTTTAAATCTGTCACGGAAACATCCAGAATGTGTGCAAGAAGTGCACGGTATCCCCGTCTGCCGGCCTGCAGCTGGCTGGTTGCCTCCATGGCAGCCTCACGGAACGCTTCGTCTTCCTTACTCTTTTTGCTGGCAGTCGGATAGATATCCTCCAGTTCGGAAATGGTAAACGGCGCCTCTTTCGGATATTCTCCGGTATAGCTTTCATCATAATATACCAGATCCGGCTTACGCTCTTTTAATTCTACAATGATCAGTCCCATCTGCAGACCCCAGTCTCCCAGATGCACATCACCGATCATGTGATGTCCCATAAATTTGCCGATCCGCTTGATACTCTCTCCAATGACAGCAGAGCGCAGATGTCCGACATGCAATGGCTTGGCAACATTGGCCCCGCCGTAATCTACAATAATGGTCTTCGGATGTGCCGCTTTGTCACAGCCAAATCTTCCCTCATCTGCTTTCATATCGCTGACATATTTCGCCAGATAGGCAGGACTTACTTTCATATTGATAAATCCCGGTTTTACAGACTCTACGCTCTCAAACAGTTCGTTTTCTGCCAGCGCCTGCGCAATCTTATCCGAAATCATGAATGGTGCACACTTGTACTCCTTTGCTGCAGCCATTGCTCCGTTACACTGGTATTCACACAGGTCCGGACGATTGGAAAGTGTAACTTTCCCGTATTTTGCATCATATCCCTGACCGGTAAATGCATTTGTCACCTGCTCGGTGATCAGATCTATTAATGTCTTCATCCTAGGGTTCTCCTCTTTTTTTACTACAGATTATTGTATACATCATAGAAGAAAAAGTCAAACGCTTCTTCGTATCTGACATTTTCTTCATACAAAAACGGCTGCCACATTACGCGGCAGCCGTCTCCACTTTTATCAGTTCTATCCGTTATTGTCTAATTGTTCTTTCCGGAAAGGTACTCATCAATACCCTTTGCAGCTGCCTTACCTGCTCCCATTGCAAGGATAACGGTAGCGGCACCTGTTACGGCATCTCCACCTGCATAAACACCGTCTTTGCTTGTTGCACCGGTATCTTCGGTTGCAACGATACACTTGCGGCGGTTTGTCTCAAGCCCCTTGGTTGTGGAAGAAATGAGTGGGTTTGGAGAGGTACCGAGTGACATGATCACGGTATCACAATCCATCTCATACTCAGAACCAGGAATCTCCACCGGACTTCTTCTTCCGGACGCATCCGGCTCACCGAGTTCCATCTTGATGATGCGCACACCCTTTACCCAGCCATTCTCATCGACAAGAATTTCCGTTGGATTCTGCAACAGATCAAAAATGATTCCCTCTTCTTTTGCGTGATGTACTTCTTCCTTACGTGCCGGAAGTTCTTCCTCACCACGACGGTATACAATATGTACCTCTGCGCCGAGACGGAGTGCGGTTCTTGCAGCATCCATGGCTACATTACCACCACCGACAACGACAACTTTCTTTCCATGGGAAATCGGGGTTTCATATCCTTCCTCAAATGCTTTCATGAGGTTGTTTCTTGTCAGGAATTCGTTTGCAGAGAATACTCCGTTTGCCTGCTCGCCAGGGATTCCCATGAAACGTGGAAGTCCTGCTCCGGAACCGATAAATACAGCCTCAAAGCCTTCCTTTTCCATCAGCTCATCGATCTTTACGGATTTACCGATGACAACGTTGGTCTCGATATCCACACCGAGTGCTTTTACGTTTTCTACCTCGGCTGCTACAACCTTGTCCTTTGGAAGACGGAACTCCGGAATACCGTAGCTTAACACACCACCGGCACGATGCAGTGCTTCAAAAATGGTCACATCGTAGCCAAGCTTTGCCAGATCTCCGGCACAGGTCAGACCTGCAGGGCCGGAACCGATCACTGCTACTTTGTGTCCGTTTAACTTCTCTGCTTTCTTTGGCTTGATACCGTGCTCGCGTGCCCAGTCTGCAACGAAACGCTCTAATTTACCGATGGCAACCGGATCACCCTTGAAACCGCGGATACATTTACCTTCACACTGGCTCTCCTGTGGGCAGACACGTCCACAGACAGCCGGAAGTGCGGAAGACTCGGAGATAATATGATAAGCCTCCTCAAAATTGTGCTCCTTGACCTGTGCGATAAATGCCGGAATATTGATAGAAACCGGACATCCTTTCATACACTGTGCGTTTTTACAATTTAAGCAACGGGAAGCCTCTGCAACTGCCTCTTCCTCGTTGTATCCATAACATACTTCCTCAAAATTCGTAGCGCGAACCTTTGGTTCCTGCTCACGAACCGGTACTCTGACTAATCCTTCCATTACTTGTCACCTCCGCAATGGCCGCATCCACCGTGATGGGTAGCGCCCTCTTCATATGCGAGCTTTGCTCTGCCTTCTTCTGTCTTATACTGCTGCTGACGCTTCATTGCCTGATCAAAGTCAACGAGATGTCCGTCGAACTCCGGTCCGTCAACACATGCGAATTTTACTTCTCCGCCAACCATCAGACGGCATGCTCCACACATACCGGTTCCGTCTACCATGATCGGGTTCATGGATACAACGGTAGGAATCTCAAGCTTCTTGGTAAGGATTGTAACGAATTTCATCATGATCATCGGTCCGATTGCGACACATACATCATAATGTTTTCCCTCATCGATCAATGCCTGTAACTGCTGACAGCCATTTCCGTGAAATCCGTAAGTACCGTCATCCGTACATACGTATACATTTCCGGCTACTGCCTTCATCTCATCCATATAAAAAAGCAGATCCTTGGTACGGGAACCCATGATCACGTCTGCATCAATTCCGTGCTCATGCAGCCATTTTACCTGTGGGTATACCGGTGCGGTTCCCAGACCTCCTGCGATAAATACAATTTTCTTTTTCCTGGTCTCCTCAAGGTTCTCCTCCTCACAGAGTTCGGACGGACATCCCAAAGGTCCAACGAAATCTTCGAGAGCATCGCCCTCATTTAAGGCCATCATACGCTCGGTTCCTGCGCCAATCGTCTGTACCACGATGGTGACAGTCTCCTTCTCTCTGTCATAGTCACAGATCGTAAGCGGAATACGCTCTCCTACTTCATCTGTCTTTGCAATGATAAACTGTCCCGGCAGACACTCATTGGCCACACGCGGTGCCTTGATGTCCATCAGGATAATGTTATCTGCCAATGTTTCTTTTCGAACAATCGGGTACATAAACTGCCTCCTGTATGTAATAAATTTAATCTAATCCCTGTTCTCTTTTTCTGCTGAATACAAAAAGAGGTGCATAGCACACCTCTTTATTGTATATGACTTCTTCACTTTTCGCAACGACTTTTTTACGAAAAATATACAAGCTCATCTTCCGGTTTCTGGGCTTTTTCGATGGAAATCGGGTAAAGAACCGGTCCTTTTCCCTTATATTCCCGTGCAAATTCGACACGAATCTCTGCCGTAATTGTAATCCATGACTTGTGCGGAAGTTCCTCTTCCCTGTCATATTTACATTTGAAACCGATAAATGTCACATCCTCAATGCAGCAGGTCATCGCAAACCGTCCCGGAACAAACACGCCTTTCTTAAGTTTATCCGGATTATATACCAGAGCCAGGAATTTTACTTTCTTGCGATCGTATTTCTTGTAATTTTCCATGGCATCCATGTACCAGATAGCATAATCCGCATCGGTCAGCTCAATCACATCCTGATTGATATCAAACGGTAATTCCTCCGGACGCTCATCAATCGTTCCGTCCTTGCGCTCATAGACAATCTGTGCTTTCCTGTTGATATTCTTAATGGTACGGCGCAGATGTCCGCGATCGGTATCATCATCTGTACGGTTAAAAATAACCACATCACTGGAAAAAACCTGTTCCTGCATCATTGCACGCATATTATTCATATACAGATCATACGTCGTGGAATCCACGGTTGCCAGTGACTGTACAATCACCCAGCCCTCCGGCATTTTTGCCTCAAGCAGCTTATCCATCCCCCAGGTGCCATTGTACTCGATAAAAATTTGTTCCGGCTGATAGGTGTCCTGGATTTCCTGCAGTTTTGCAGGCGTAAAATCCTCTTCCTCTTCGACCGTTACCAGCTTGAAGTTGATGGTTGCCAGTTTTGCTTCGTCATATTCTTTCTCGCCGTCTTCGCACATGATGATAATTCCTTTCGAACCATCACCGAAGTTATTCTCAAACAGCGTTTCTTCTACGAGAGTTGTTTTTCCGCTGTCCATAAATCCTGTAAATAAATATACCGGAATATCCTGTGCCATAATTGCTCTCCTTACATTTTTATTGGGGTTTACAGCATTTTAAAGACCAAATGTCTTCAGTAATTCATCCTCATGAATCTCCGTTCCGATTACCACGATACGTCCGGTGTAATCCGGCTCACCCTCACGGATCTCATACTCGCCCGGAACCATATCAAAGTACAGCCAGGTACCATCGGTACTCTCCACCATACCTTTGGAGCGGAGGATATTGTCAGAATCGACAAACTTCTTAAGTACTTCCTCAAGTTTTGCACGCTCGAATTTGTGCGGTGTCTCCTTGCCCCAGCTGGTAAATACATCATCTGCATGATGATGATGGTGATGGTGCTCATGGTCATGGCAGCCACAGGTACAGTTTTCATCATGCTCATGGTGATGCTCATGCTCCTCATGATCATGGCAGCCACAGGTACAGTTCTCATCATGTTCATGGTCATGATGATGTTCATGGTCTTCGTGGTCATGGTGATGCTCATGGTCTTCGTGGTCATGGTCATGCTCATGGTCTTCGTGGTCATGGTCATGATGATGCTCATGCTCATGTTCTGCCTCTTCCTTTGCATGATGTGCCTCGGCAAGAGCCTTCATCTCCAGATTATCCTGTCCTTCCATTACCTTAAGGATCTGTTCTCCGGATAATTTTGCCCAGTCTGTTGTAATAATGGCAGCCTTTGGATTCAATTCCTGAATTTTATTGACACAAAACTCCAGCTGTTCCGGTGTTGCATTCTGGCTGCGGCTTAAAATGACAGTTGTCGCATACTCGATCTGGTTGTTGAAAAACTCACCGAACGCCTTCATCTGCTTGCTCGCCTTAAGCGCGTTTACAACCGTTACCAGTGCGTTTAATTTTACATCCTGCTCTTTTTCAATATCAATCACGGACTTCATAACATCGGAAAGCTTACCGACTCCGGATGGCTCAATCAAAATACGGTCCGGATGATACTTGGTGATGACTTCATTTAAGTTCTTTCCGAAATCACCAACTAAAGAACAGCAGATGCATCCGGAATTCATCTCTGTAATCTGGATTCCAGCATCCTTTAAAAAACCACCGTCAATGCCGACCTCGCCAAATTCATTCTCGATAAGGACAATCTTTTCCCCGGTAAATGCCTCATCAATCATCTTTTTGATAAAAGTTGTTTTTCCGGCTCCTAAGAATCCGGAGATAATATCTATTTTGGTCATGATAATCCACTCCTTTTTGTTTTTTCAAAATCTATTCTATTTTACTCGTTTTTTTATAATAATGCAAGTTGTGACACAGCCAGTCTAATAATGCATATGATAAAGTTTTTCATACACACCGCCCCGTGCCAGCAGTTCTTCATGGGAACCGGATTCCGCAATCCCATCTTCTGTCAGAACCAGAATTTTTTGTGCATTCTGGATCGTTGTCAGACGGTGGGCGATCACAAATGTCGTACGGTTCTTTGCCAGTTTCTCCAATGATTCCTGTACGACCCTCTCGCTCTCGTTATCCAGTGCGGAAGTTGCCTCATCAAAGATCAGAACCGGTGGATTTTTCAAAAAAACACGGGCTATGGAAAGCCGCTGCTTCTGCCCTCCGGAGAGCTTGATTCCACGCTGTCCGATATCTGTATCATATCCATCGGGAAATGCCATGATAAATTCGTGGGCATTGGCATTTTTTGCAGCAGCAATCACTTCTTCCCTTGTCGCATCCGGCTTTCCATACCGTATATTTTCAAAAATCGTTCCCGAAAACAGGTATACATCCTGCTGCACCATTCCGATATGGTCACGCAGGCTCTTTAACGTCACCTTACGGACATCTTTCCCATCCACGCGGATACATCCTCCGGTCACATCATAGAATCTCGGAATCAGGGAACAAAGCGTTGTCTTTCCGGCACCGGAGGATCCCACCAGTGCCATATATGCCCCTGCAGGCACATGCAGATTGATCCGGTTAAGCACCTTCTCCTGATTGTCTTTATACTGAAAAGAAACATTTTCAAAATCAATGGTTCCTTTCACATCAGTCAGTGCTACAGCATCGTTTGCATCCTGGATTTCCGGTTCAATATTCATAATTTCCTGAAACCGTTCAAATCCCGTATAGCCATTCTGAAACTGCTCGGTAAAGTCCACCAGTGTCCGGATTGGATCCGTAAATACCCCAATATACAGCAAAAACGTAACCAGATCATTGACCGTGACCATTCCCTTTGCAATGAGAACCCCTCCGGCAAGGATGACATTTACCTGAATCAGTGTTGTAAAAACGCCAACCCCGGCCTGAAAACTGCCCATGTAATGATAACTGTTCTTCTTTGCCGCAAGAAATCCGTCATTTCCATGACGAAATTTTTCGTTTTCAATCGCCTCATTGGCAAACGATTTCACCACACGGATGCCTGACAGATTATCCTCGATCTGTTCATTAATCTCGGCAATTTTAATACGGTTCTGCTGAAAAGCCCGGCGCATCCGCTTATTTAACGCAAATGCAAATACAAACATAACCGGAAGCACTGCAAACGCGGCAAGCGCAAGCCATCCATTAATGTTGAGCAGGATCACAAACGCTCCCACTATCTTTAATACCGACAGGATAATATTCTCCGGGCCATGGTGCAGCAGTTCTGTAATATCAAATAAATCTGCCGTCACACGGCTCATCAGCTGTCCGACTTTTGCATCATCATAAAAGGAAAAAGACAGCTTCTGCAGATGCCCAAACAATTCGGCCCGCATGTCATATTCCATTTTTGCCCCCATCACATGTCCATAATTTCCGATAAAAAACCGGCTGTAACAGTCCAATGCCAGAAGCACAAACAATCCGATGCCAATCAAAAAAAGTTTCCGCAACATCATCTGAGGCTGCTGATAAATCAGAGTCGATGTCACATACCGCACAACCAGTGGAATAGTCAGTGCCACTGCCGCAGAAAGTGTCGCAAATAACATGTCTGCCGCAAAAACTGCCCGGTAGGGTTTGTAATAGCTTATCATTTTTTTCAGATTTTGATTCATGGTTCACCTCATCCTGATCATTTCTGCAAAAAAGCACCCCGCGAGTTGTCCCGCGGGGTTAAATACATTAGTTGTATTTTCTTTTTCTAGCAGCTTCAGATTTCTTCTTACGCTTTACGCTTGGCTTCTCGTAATGCTCTCTCTTACGAATCTCCTGCTGGATACCAGCCTTCGCACAGT